>Ga0307991_1000003_pt1 | contig 292886 bp, 269 predicted proteins | sample EllFjometagen131_FD_203146 | JGI IMG/M metagenome (GOLD analysis project Ga0307991, IMG submission 203146) | Marine microbial communities from Ellis Fjord, Antarctic Ocean - #131 | ecosystem: Environmental > Aquatic > Marine > Unclassified | place: Southern Ocean | collected 2014-10-08
GTATTTATCTCTTGCCAGAATATTGGTTTATTTTTATATAGATTAATCAAGCAGAAAGTTGCAATAATTCCCCAAGCGGCAATCCATAATAATTGGCGTGATATCTCAGTATAATGCATCGTCATACCATAGAGAAAACCTGAAAAAAGATTCAAAGAAGCATGAGCTAAAGCAGGTATCCAGATGCTTTTTGAACGTAAATAAATCCAACCTAGGAATATCCCAAGGAATATGGTTGCTATTGGCATAAGTAAAAATCCACCTAAAACGGGTTGGCTTGGAAAGTTGTAACCCATTAAAATTATTGGCAGATGCCAATAACCCCAAATTCCCCCTAGTATAATAAAACCCCAAAACAAACCATATTTTTTTAAGATTTTTTCCTGTAAATAACCACGCCAACCCAATTCCTCTCCTAAGGTTAACATGCTGCCAACAATCAGAAATAAAAGGTGGGAAAGAATAATATTAAAAAGAAAGAATGGTATAGTTTGATTCTCCTTGCCGAGAAGCAATCCTATTTTTGTACTCTCAAGCATACCTTCACTAAAAACAAAAAGATTCTCAGTTGGGATTCCCCAATTTAATATCTTGATTAAATATACAAGGCCAAGAGAAACTACAAGCGGAATAAAAATAGCCGGGAAAATGTATACCCATTTTTTCAACCCCCAACCTACATTTCGAAAGCCTGTTTTTTTAAAAATGATAAAAAACACTGCAACAATACCTGGAATCAACATCGTGAGAGGGAATAATCTTGATTGGACTCCTCCAGTGACATAAATCAAATATTGCCACCCATAACTTAGAATAAAAACAATACTTAAGTACAGCCATAAATTGTTCTTGTTTTTCATTGCATCTCCTTTTTATATTAAATTTCTATTTGCAGATAACGGTTCGCAAATATGAGTAGGCTGGGATGTCTCAACCACTCAAGTGTCAAACCGCTAGTATTTTTATTTAGTTTTTTCATTGTCAAATTACCACTATACCCCAGCTTACTTATATTTGCTGTTATGGTTAGTTGTTATTTTTTGATCAAGTTAACATCGTTTAAAATTATATACACCATTTCGTTTATTTGATAACGAAAATAACCCGGATTTAAGAATCGAGCGAGGAAACAGAATAGGAGCCGGTGGCCATATAGCCAATGTCCCTCCAGGTTTCAGAACGCGATGCATTTCGGTTAATACCCGAGTTAATGTCAACATTGGTGCAGGAATTACACCAAATAAAATAACCGTATTAAAACTTTCAGTATCTAAGTTTGTATTCATTACATCACCTTTGACCACACGAACATTTTGTAACTTAGCAGCTTGTACTTTCTTGGATACTTCGTCGACTGATTCTGATAAAATGTCCATCGCTATTAAAGACCCTTGATCACCAATAAATCCGGCTGCCGGTATCGTAAAAAACCCTGTTCCGCAACCAATTTCTAATACGGTCTGTCCGTTCAGATTGTCGACTCCTTGAAGTATCTTTTGGGGACCAAAGAATCGATATCTAAATCGACTCTCCATTGCTGATGCCAATAATTTAATTGCCAACTTTCCAATTCTTGTCTTTGCAAATGTTTCAGTAGTCATTTTTCCCCTCCTGATATAAATCTATTGTCCAAGATTCCTCGTTCTTAACAATTAACCATAACGTATGTGTATCACCTATTGTTGTTATACCTCTTATTTGGTGGGATAACAACAATTGTGTATATTTTTCTTTTATCATTTCTTAATTTCCTCAGCTAAAAAAATCATCAACAGGATTTCTTATTTTAGCAATTGCCTTATTCGATACATGAGTATATATCTCATTTGCCTGCCCCGTAGTTTTGAAAAAACGTATCGGGGTTTTAGAACTATTATGACCCAATAATTCTTGTATATATCTCAAATCTGTTCCTTGTTCAAGTAAATGAGTTGCAAAACTATGTCTCAACATATGCGGAGTTACATTTTTTTGTAATCCTGCTTTTAATGAAGCTTTTTTTAATATTTTCGCAACACTTGTTGGAGAATATTTTCCTCCATTCATACCTTCAAAAAGATAATTAACAGGTTTATATTTTTTTAAGACATCATCCATAATATTTTATAAAATCTCCTTTAAATACTTTTCTCTGAAAACATTACATTCACTTTTGAGTCATGTAGATAATTTTTCCATACTGACAATAGGCATAATGGTTGGAGTGCGCCACGAATCTTCTTGCTTTTCTACTTGCTGATTGTGGGCACGTTTGTTATGCCCAATATGTGTATCAAACTTAAAATGTAATAATTCAGGCATTTCTAAATCAATTGGGACATACTATGTTGAATTATTTCTCAACTTCTGCTGCTTTTCTTAAAGCCAGAAAAGCTTCTTTTAAAGGTTGATTAACTGCTGAATCTTGTTCTGCCAGAATAAGTTTTTGATAATTATCAATAAATGTAGTTCTCTTTCTATGGAAAAAATGTAAAAAATGTTTGATAAATCCAATGCAATCAAGTATTGATATTTCAACACCAGATATATCATAAATTGATCTTGCATATTCATCAACTTCATTATCAATAGATTCAGTTGTAATAAAAATGTAATTGTCTATATTTAATTTTGAAGTTCTAATTTTTTTTATGGCAATCTCTATATCAGATTTAATAACACGTTTAGATTTCATTTCATAACTTGTAACAATATTATCATCGTTAATTAGTGTTATTTCAATATCACCATAAGCTCCTGTTTGCTTGTCCGCTGCATTGTGTGATTGTAAAGGTTTGATTTTTTCGCCTATCAAATCAGAAACACTTGTATATGCTGATGCAACAATTAATACAGGTAACCTACTTGAATTTTTACAAGCTAAATGCTGTTTTAACAATATTACAATTTGTTCAGATGATAATGCGACTGATTTTTCTGAGTCTTTCAAAGAATCAAGGAGTTGTTTAATTCTCTCATTATTCTCTTCTCGCAATATTGTTAAAACTCTAATGGTCTCTTTAAATAAATTTTCAGCTGTTAGATTACCATTATGGACTTCATCGATTAACATAAGTGTTGCTTTGTATAATTCTGGTTGTCGACCAACGAGTTCAGTATTTGTTGTAAGAGTCGAATTTCTGTTTCTAAAAGCTGGAGTTAGAAATGCCGTTGTCGAATTACAAGGTAAATTATACTTTTCGATTATTGTTTGAACATACTTCTCATCATAACTCCTACCAGAGTAAGAATCTTTATCTCCTATCTCAGTATAAGGTTTTCTGATATCAAATTCAATATTATCAATTTTTGCAGAGCAACAAGAAAGTAAAAATCTTATTGGTGCTTTGATTCTAATATTTCTACATATATCTTCAATTTTACTTCTTAAGTCTTCATCACTTATAAAACTCTTTGTTTCTACTGTAGAAACTTTCACAAAATTTTCTAAAATATTCATTAATTCTTTCATATCAAAGTAATCCTTCAAATAGTTCATTGTTTAATTCATAGTTGGTCCACAACACTTCTCTTCTCATTTCTTTTGTTGAATGAATTATTTTTTCTGGACCTAATTGCTTTTTCCATTTTGGAGCAGTATATAATTCATCCATCAACTTACATTCATAATTAGATATTGCAACTTTGCCATTAATATTATTTAGCACATTTGCAAGTTCAATGTGTTCATTGTCAGTCATCTCAAAACTGTAAGCTTTATTATCACCTCTTGTTGAATGAATATAAGGAGGGTCGCAATAAAAAAGAGTTTCTTTGCTGTCATACAATTTGATGACATCAATAGCTGGTCTATTTTCAATTTGAACTCGTAAAAGTCGTTCTGAAATAAAATCAAGTTTTTCAATTCCACCAATGTAACGACTAATTACGCCACTCATTCCAGAGCGACTTGTATTTTTACAATTAGCCCACCTTCCAAGTGTTGCCGTTTGTGCTAATCCAGTTCGGACTTGTCTTGCTCTTACATAAAATCTTCTTGCTCGTTCTAATTCACTCAAATTACTATCTATTTCACAAGCGATAGAAAATTCTTCTCTTGAAAATGGAGTTAAAATAATTTTTTCCAACAATTCTTTTTTTTTAGAGCGCAGAACTTTAAAAAAATTAACAACTTCTCCATCTAAATCATTATACGTTTCAACTGGAGATGGTTGTCTATTAAAAAGCACAGCTCCTGAACCTGCAAATGGTTCACAATAATGGTTACAAGAAGGTAAAAGAGGTAATAACCAATCTAAATGAGAGAACTTTCCACCATACCATCCAAAGGCAATTACTTTCTTTCCTCTAAATTGTGTTAACGGAGATAAAGCTTTTCTTCTTTTATTGGTCATTACGGTCATTAAAAAATCCTTTTTTTATTTTATAAAAATATGCTGCTTTAAAACATTCACAACGCACCATAATTATTTTCTACTCCTTGTTCAAATCTTCTATAGTAATGAAAGAAATTAAGTGGTTTACGTGTCAAATAAATTTACGTGTTCCATTAATTTAATACTATAAACCAATCACAAAAAATTGGGTATAATGAATGTATCCCCGAACTCAAGGTCGGGGATACTCCCGATTTGGGAGTGTATACGACCTTTTTTGTATTACTACGAAATTATTCATTTTATAATTCCAATTCATCTAAAAGACTTTTTATTCTGTCAAATGAATTCTTTGAGATATGAGTATGGCATTCAGTTTTTCTTTAATTTTTCATGATATAAAAAAATGGGTTATTATGTTAAAGCGAGTCTGTCTTTAATCTCATGAAAATCCCGGGCGTAAAAATCAACATACTCAAGGATGCGATCCTTATCCTTAAGAGAATAATCGTCCTCAATGGCAAAGGAGGTCATGCCTGCATTCTTTGCGGCGGTTACACCAGCAATTACATCTTCGATAACAAGACATTTCCCGGGTTGCACTCCGAGCTTTTCTGCAACTCTCAGGAAGATATCCGGGAAGGGTTTTCCGCGGAGGTTTTCCTGTCCATCGACAACCGCATCAACATAGTGCCACACATAATTAGCAGAGAGCACGGTTTCTGTCAGACGATGTATGTTGCTCGTGCCAACACCAATTTTGATATTATTTTTATTCAGGGAAGTTATGAATTCCTTTGCACCGGCTTTGAGTGGAATGTCATGCTGGTAATGCCATGCAACCATTTCTGTCCACTCGTTCATGATTTCTTCTGCGCTTTCAGATAGGTTGAATTTTTGTTTGAAGTGCTCTGCGACTTCTACGTAGCTATTTCCCACCTCAATATCATCAAATAGATCGTCAGGCACCGGGATATTGCGTTTTCCCAGAAAGTCATGATCGACCTGCGACCAGATGCCCATGGAGTCTATGAGGGTCCCATCGAGATCGAAGATCACTGCTTTAAATTTCACTAAATTTATTACATCCCAGCCAGTTTTTCACGCACCTTTGCACTGGCCATATCCATAACCCAGACCACGAATGCAATGAGCCAAATCAACAAGCCGACATTGTGCCAGCGAAGGAGCTGCTGCTGTTGGAGAAGCAGGAGACCGATACCGCCGCCACCAACGAAACCAACAATAGTTGCCATACGCACATTAATGTCCCAACGGTAAATCGTGAAGGCAAGGAACGGGGAAACGATCTGTGGTATCACTGCATATATCCATATTTGAAGAGTGCTCGCTCCTGTTGCTTTGATCGCTTCGACAGGCCCGGTATCTATATTCTCGATTTGCTCGGAATAGAGCTTTGTCAGCGCTGCAATTGAGTGTATCATAAGTGCCAGCATACCGGCAAATGGACCGATACCGACCCACACACTGAAAATGATCGCCCAGACAATTGCTTCGATCGAGCGGAAGATAGTTGCAACCGTTCGAATAAGTATATACACAATATTTCCGAGCCAGGTCCGCGGCATCAGATTTCTGGCAGCAAAGAAGCTGAGTGCAAAGGCAAAGGGTATCGCAAAGATCGTTGCCAGCAATGCGAGGAAAATAGTCTCTGCAAGTGCCGAGAGCGCTATATTAAGAAGTTCATTACTTTTTTTAGCACTCTGTAATATAACTGATTTGTATTTCTGCAAGGCTGGTTCACCAAGTCTTTTTTGAAGATCATTAAGAAACACCTTCTTTGTCGAATATCTCCTGTTCTGAATACCTTCGAGAGTTTTGAGCACATCTGGAGGAAGGTTCTCTTTTTGCAGTTCATCAATTGATTCGGCATTAAGAGAGTATCCAGTAACACTCGGATCAAAGATACCCGATGCAATACCATCCGCATTCTGAAATTTGGTGAAAAATTTATAGAAATCCACATGTACAATATTTACGCCAACTACAAAAGTGACGACCAGTGAAATAAAAGTTAGATAACCCCACACAGATTTCAGGACACTCCTTTTTGGTTTTCCTGAAGATAAAAATAATTTTACTCCGACTGATGCTCTTATGGCTTGAAAAATAATAGTCGCAATAATTGCAACAATTCCTACATAGAATAATTTCGCAGTAAAGCCAGTCCACTTATGCATAAGATAGTACATGCAGCCGAAAACGTATATCCAGAAAAGAAGGTCGGTTGCGATGGATTTAATAACAGCGAATGTTTTACTTTTCTTCTTCATTTTATCTCAACCTCCTCTGCATCTTCTCCGTAAATATCCTTGAATTTCTTCTCATCAATTTCATTTGGTGTACCATCAAAAACAATGTTGCCATCTTTAAGGGCGACAACCCGTGTGCCGTATTTTCTTGCAAGACTCAGAAAGTGAAGTGAACAGAGAATAGTGATATTGTCATTTGTATTGAGTTCTCCCAGATACCTCATCACGGAATCTGCAGTTGCCGGATCAAGACTTGCAACAGGTTCGTCTGCAAAAATAACTTTTGGGTTCTGCATCAGGGCTCTGGCAATAGCGACTCGCTGCTGCTGCCCTCCGCTAAGATTTCGTGCTTTATTTTTTGCAAACTGATCAAGCCCAACCCGTTTTAAGTTGCTCATAGCGAGGGCGACATCATTTTTGTGCATGGAAAAAGTGATCGCATGCCAGAGCGACACATAACCAAGCTTGCCGGAAAGTACATTTGTCAGCGCGCTCATATTCTTGATGAGGTTGAATTGCTGAAATATCATGCCAATGTGGCGACGTATTTTTCGAAGACGTTTCCCTTTGGCTGTTACGACATTTTCATCATCTATTTCAATTTCTCCGGAAGTCGGTTCAATGAGTCTATTCATACATCTGAGCAGGGTCGATTTGCCGGATCCTGATAGACCAAGGAGAATAAGAAATTCACCCTCTTTCACTTCGAGATTGACACCTTTTAGTGCATGGGTGCCACTATCATAGATCTTATGTACATCGGTCAGTTTTATTATATTTTTCATTTTATAAATTGGGATGCATCCGTACCAAGTGCCTGAAGCGTTTCTCTGACGACATCATAGTCAGAGTCGTCGGCACGGACAAAGTTATCAATATCAAGAAGATTAAGCAATACATGATGACCTTCTTCAGTGTTTGCAAAATCTAAAAGTGCATCTACGATTTTGATCTTCATATCTTCAGGAAATCCTTTTCGGAAAGTAACAGTATCATTTGGTATCCAATCAGTATATCCGATTATTACTACTTTATCAACAATATCAGGATAGGTTTCTATAACAGCTCTGCGCGCATCATGAATTTCACCATTCTCGCCTGGTGGTGACCAGAATGTGCAGCCAACATCAGCAGTGCCCTGATAGACAGAAAGGATCGCTTGAGGGTGACCGCCTGCAAAGAGTGAGCGTGCCGGTTTAATTCCCTTTTTAGAAAGCAAAGCAGATGGATAAATATACCCGGATGTAGAAGCCGCATCAGTAAACGCGATCACCTTACCCTCAATATCATTGATATCTTCGATACCGCTTCCGGCAAGAGCAACAAACTGCCCCTTGTATTTTTCCAGTCCGTTTCTCACTGTTGTGAGCTCAACTTCCGCACCGAATTTTTCATTTGCCAGTAAATACGCAAACGTGGCAAGCCATGCAATGTCGGTCTCATCTGTGCCAAGTGCTTCTATAACCGAGGCATAACTTGTTGGCACTGCAACTTTGAAAAAGTAGCCCGTTTTCTCATGGAGATAATTAGCGATCTCCCGACCGCTTGTGACGATTTTTCCTGCTTCCATGGATGGAACAAAGTACATCTTTATCGGATTTTTCTTTGATCCAAGAGGAGCATTCTGGCCGCATCCTGCTATAAGAGAAGCAACCAAAAAAATTACGAGTGCGATCTTGTATATTTTCATGAAACTCCTTATGTATAGTATTCATCTAAAGGTACATTTAATTTTTCAGTACCTTTCAAAACAAATCTTTCATCTTTAATAATGTCAATTTTTGTTCCATTTTTACTTACCGATGTTATATGTCCTATAGATTCGTAGGGAAGTGTTATATCTATATGAGTAAATGTATAAGCTTTGCTCATATCTTCTTTTCTTTGAATAGTTTTTTCATTATCACGCGCAATGATCTCTTTTCCGTCGGGATTGAACACTTTTTTATCTTCCTCAAAAGTGAAGCATGTGTCCCCGACAGCAAAATGAGGTCCCATTTTTTCGACAATTAGGACAGGGAGCAGGCGAAGAATATTAAATTTCTGAGCAATAATGTACGCTAATGTATTGGTGCCTATTGCAAATTCACCCATAGGAAGTGTTTTATGCGGGAATAAAATATTCTCTTCGATATATTTCCTGTTCTCTTCATTATTGTCGAAATTCATGCAAGAATAGTCTGACACAAAACCATCCTTGAAAGTAAGCTTAAGATCTTTGTATCTCAGTCCGCGTAAATACGTGTTCTCAACATGTAGAATGCCATTAGTGCCTGTGAGTTGAGGGGAAGTAAACACCTCACCAAGGGGAATGTTCACATCGGCAGTGCAGTTTACGAAATTGGTTTGCTTTTTCGGATTAGATATTTTCGGCAGCCGAACTTTCAAGTCAGTTTCATTACTACCCTTTCCTTTTATGTGAGCATATTCGGCAGTGTCGAGAACGTCTATGATCTTCTGCTGTATCGGTTCATAGATTTCATTCTTCAGCATATTGATCGTATAGATGGCATCAAATACTTCTTCAAACTTATCACCGATCTCAGGGGTGGGGAAAGAAATAATACTGAAGCTCGTCTCCTCACGAGGAGTGTATGTATAAATGATTTGACTCGCAACTTGTTGTATCTGCTGCACCAGTTTTTGCTGATCTTTGTTTAGTTTAAGACATTCTTTCTTTGCTTTTGGGCTGAAGGGTTCTTCCCCGAAAGTCTCAAAATACGTTAATCCTGAATATTTGTCTGAATATTCTTTGCAGAGCTTATGCGCTTGCTCAGAGTTTTCTTTTATCCTAACCAGGAGATCTTCTTCAAGATACAGGGCTCTATCAAAACGATGGTCGTAAGGATATTGCTTGTTGGTTGTTGCCCCTGTGATCCGGCTCACAATAGTAGAAATACCCCTTTTCTTAAGCGCTGGAATAAGATGTTTAATAATTCTTTCAAATCCTGCAGGATAGATCAGCATCATCGTTGATTTTTTGGACATATCTTTATCGGAAATAACAAAACCGCGCTCATAGGCATCTGCCATAAAATCAGCCAAATCCTTGATCTTCTTCTCGGGTAGAGATTGCAGATGCTTTACAATTCTGATAGTATTTTCAGTTATATAGCACCCAAAACGGAAAAGGTATCTTTCGCCCTTGAGATCAGCATTTTTAATGATATTTTTGTAGTAGTCGAAATCAGGATCATAGGTTTCCATCAGGCGTATTTGCTGGTCTTTAACTCTATACTGTGAGTCAATTTTTGTTATAACCTTTTTAAGCTTTTCGAAGTTCGGTATGTTATCTTCGACAAGATGAAAAGCCTCGAGATAGACCTCATTACATTCTGCCATGGTAAATCTCTTATGAAGAAACGCATAGGATATATAACGTCTTATGCAGGTGTAAAAATATGAGAAGAGCTGTCCAAAGTTATCACCGAGCTTTTGCACTGCGTGGGTTGGATTAGTCCAGCTTGTATCGTAGTTTTCGGGAAGTATTTCGGCAAAGAAAGACTCATTTTCCTCCATGAGCTCGAGTGTTGAGTGAGCGGTAAAGTGTTCGGGAGTATTCAGCTTTTCAAATTTATACATTTTCAAGATGAAAACTCCAAGATCATAGAAAAATTCGATGAAATCTTTTTTATTCGGGTACGATTCCAAATTTTGAGTTTTGGCAACGATATCGCCGATCAACTTGATCGATTTCTCGTACTTATCCTGCGAGTTTTGATTCTCTTGTTTATAGAGATTTTTAATAGTCATAAAGCTCCTTATATTTTTTTTCACGTGTAATAGAACTACCGCAGAATGGACAAAATTCAACTTCAGGTTCTGTTGCTTTATTCGATTCTTTAAGGATTATAATTTTTGTAATCCCTTCACAAAATTTACATTTTATTATATCCATTCTATATATCTCCATCGTTTGAAAATAATGACAATAAAATTACAAAACAATCTTCAATATTATTCATAATGACTTTCCGGTCGCATTTGCGGGAATAATATTACGTCTTTTATATTATGAGAATTTGTGAAAAGCATAACGATCCTGTCAATACCGAGACCGAGTCCGCCGGTTGGGGGCATTCCGTATTCCATTGCTTCGAGGAAATCCTCATCAACTTCATTAGCTTCTACATCGCCCAGTTCCCGCTGCTTTGCCTGGCTTTCAAGACGCTCCCTCTGATCGATGGGGTCGTTCAATTCACTAAAGCAGTTTCCGAGCTCAAGCCCACCGATAAATATTTCGAAACGCTCTACAAGCTGAGGATTTTCGGGTTTGGATTTTGCTAGCGGTGATATTTCTTTTGGGAAATCGATAACAAAAGTGGGTTGTATAAGATTGTCTTCCACAAATCGCTTGAAAATTTCATCAACAATTTTTCCAAAGCTCTCCACATCAAGCTCAATCTCATGTTCTTTGCAAAAAGCAAGAAGCTTTTCCATGCTTGAATTTTCAATGTCGATCCCTGCATATTCTTTGATGAGTTCAAGCATGGGCTTGCGTTGCCATGGTTTCGACATATCGATTGCGTGCTTGTCATATTTGATTTCTAATGTACCACAAACTTCCCTAACAATACCTGTGAGCATATCTTCGACAAGATTCATAATATCATTATAGTCTGCGTATGCTTCATATAGTTCAATCTGGGTGAATTCAGGATTATGAGTTCTATCCATACCTTCATTACGAAAGTCCTTGCACACTTCATACACCTTTTCAAAACCACCGATGACCAGCCGTTTTAGATAGAGTTCGTCAGCTATTCGTAGATACAGTTCCATATCGAGCTTATTATGCTGTGTCACAAATGGCTGGGCTGCTGCTCCGCCGTAAATTGGTTGAAGGATAGGAGTTTCTACTTCTATGTAACCTCTTGCATCGAGAAATTCTCTCATCATTTTAATGACCTTGCTGCGTGTTTTGAAGGTCTCTTTCACCTCAGGATTGAGGAGAAGGTCGAGATAGCGTTTTCGGTAGCGGAGTTCTTTGTCAGCGAATTGGTCATAAACGACTTTTTTGCCATCCTCGATCTTTTCTTTTACTACAGGAAGCGGTCGGATAGCTTTGGCAAGAAAGGTAAATTCCTCTGCGTGAATGGAAAGCTCGTTTGTTTGAGTATAGAAAATAAAACCCCTCACGTGTACGAAGTCTCCAAGATCACATTGTTTAAAAACTTTGTATTTTTCCTGCCCGACGTCATCACGTTTTATATAGATCTGGATCTTGCCAGTCTCATCTTCGATATGACAGAAGCTTGCTTTACCCATTTTCCTGAGTGAGCGGATTCTGCCGACAACATCTACACTGGTTTTATTTTTTATCAATAATTCGGGGTCATCAAAAATATCTTTTATATGATGAGTGCGTTCTGCTTTTGTGGGGAATGGATTTGTACCCATTTCGAGCAGGCGTCTAAGTTTTTCTTTTCTAGCATGAATGAGTTGATTTTCATTGTCCATGAGAACCTCTGTTACTTCAATGATCTATTTTTTAAAAAAGCATCGATGAATTGGTCAATGTTTCCATCCATGACAGCTTGTACATTTCCTGTTTGCTCGTCAGTACGATGGTCCTTGACCATTGAATAGGGCTGAAATACATAAGAGCGGATCTGGTTACCCCATTCGATACTTTTCTTCTCGTTTTCTATTTTCTGGCGCTCTTTATCCTGTTTTTCTTTATACATTTGATAAAGACGGGATTTGAGCACCTTCATTGCATTTTCTTTATTATGGAGCTGCGAGCGTTCGGACTGACATTGTGCGACAATACCTGTGGGAATATGTGTGATGCGAACAGCACTGCTTACCTTGTTGACGTGTTGTCCACCTGCTCCACTTGCGCGAAATGTGTCAATTCTTAAATCATTTTCATTCACATCAACTTCTATTGTATCGTCAACTTCTGGATACACAAACACAGAAGCAAAAGAAGTATGCCTCCGTTTATTCGAATCAAAAGGAGAGATGCGTACAAGCCGATGAACTCCAATCTCAGATTTCAAATACCCGTAGGCATATTTGCCTTTGATCTCAAGTGTTGCGGAACTGATCCCGGCTATATCACCTGGCTGTTTATCCATGAGTTCAACTTGAAAATCCTGGTTTTCTGCCCAACGGGCATACATGCGAAGAAGCATCTCCGCCCAATCATTGGATTCTGTTCCGCCGGCACCCGGATGGATTTCAAGAAGTGCATTTTTTTTATCATATGGACCGCTCAGGATAAACTGGGTTTCTAATTTATTGAAGTATTTTTTTGTTTTTGTCAGCTTTTTTTCTGCTTCTGCTTCAAGTTCTGTATCTTTTTCTTCCTGCAAAATGTCAAGGTAAGCTTCAAGTTCCTCGATATATTGTGTTATGTTTGTTGCGGTATTAATATCTTCTTTGAGACTACTCAGGTTTTCTGATATTTTCCGAGCACGATCCTGGTCATCCCAGAAATTACGACTGCTCATCTCTTTTTCGAGCTGAGATATCTTTACGCTTTTGGTCTCTACGTCAAAGATACCTCCGCAATTCAAATATTTTTTCTTTCAGATCTTTTACGTCTTTTGCAAATACATTTACATCCATATAAATCCTTAATTTGTTATTTACTTACTGAAATTTCGCATGACCGGGAATTACTTAATAAAATCATTTTTAACCTTTTATAATAACTACTGCGAAACCTGGGTTTCTTATTTTAAAGCTCTTCCGGGAAGAATATATTCTTCGAGCTCCTGGTTAAAATAGCGGTCGGTCATTGTAGCGATGAAATCGCGGACTTTTTCTGCATCGTTTGTAATTTTGATGTACTGCCCGCTTTTATGATTGAGAAAGTGATTGAAAATTTTTGAATCGGCATGTTTCTTTTCGATGTCGGTCATGTACTTATCAAAAAGAATATTCATACCGCGTTGAATTGCAACTTTTTCTTTTTTTATCCACGGATGATTATAAATTTTCTTATAATTAAAACGTTTCAGTTCATACAATGCATCAGAAGTTTCAGTATCAAAAGCAACATAATCTTTATCAAAGCTGTTATAAATGACATTTGTTATGAGAGTGCGGACAATTTCATCATTAGTCGAGCCAAGCTTATTCGTCGCATCTCCCGGGAGTTCATCTCTGTTAAGAAAGCCCAAACGGATCGCATCCTCGATGTCCTGACCAATGTAGGCGATCGTGTCCGAAATGCGTACAACGCACGCTTCCAGCGTGGATGGAGGACTGGTTGTATTTTCTGTTTTCATCGTTTGGAGAAATTTTTCAATATCACTTTCTGTTTTATCTATTTTTGGATGAAGTTGCTCATCATGAACTTCTCCATCATGAGAAACAATACCATCACGAACCTGGAAGGTGAGATTCAACCCCTTTCCATAGTTCGTGATATGGTCAACAATAAAAAGACTTTCGATATTATGATGAAACCGCCCGATGCCATGTTTTATACAGCACCCATTCAGTATCTCCTCGCCATCATGACCAAAGGGAGGATGCCCAAGGTCATGTCCCAGTGCGATTGCTTCTATAAGGTCGCCATTGAGATGCAGCATTTTCCCGATGCTCCGAGAAACTTGAGAAACATAGGTCGTATGCAGACTACGGTTAGACATCTCTTCATCAAAGAGATTGGAAAAGTATACAACTTGTGTTTTTCCTTGATATCTGCGATAAGCGCCAGTATGAATTATGCGATCTCGATCAATAGCAAAAGGACCTCGAAGGCGCTTCTCATGTTCTAAAACCTGTCTGTATGCCTCATTATTTTTTGTCGCAAATCTGGAGAGATGCTCCTCTTCATGAAGGGTGGTTTCTTTAAAAAGCTTATCTAAGACATGTTCCTTATTATGCATATGTGTTATTGCAATTACAATTCATGCGTTCTTCTGACGTTATTTGCCTGGACTCCCTTCTCAGTTTCGGTTGCTTCAAATTCAACTTCTTCATTTTCTACCAGGGTTCTGTAGCCATCACTTTCGATAGAGCGCCAATGAACAAAATATTCCTTGCCGTCATCACCTGTAATGAAGCCATATCCCTTGTTCTTACTAAACCATTTAGTTTTTCCTTTCATCTGGTCTCCTTATATCATTTTCAGACATAACACGTATGTCATTGGATTTTAGTATTGTAGCAGTCACCCCGATGCCTTTTGTCAATTTTTCCTTTAAATAAATTTGATGTGTACCGCAGGAAGGACTTTTTTCTTTGAGGATCGCTGTTTTTATGTTAAATAGTTGGCAAATTTTCAGGGTTTCTTCAGCACCATTACGAAATTGTGAAGAGACATTCTCATTTTGATCATTTATGAGATTATCGATCCCTTCAATCGTCTGCGAACCATCGCCTTTAATAAAGAAGGATGGGGGACGAGGTGTTTGTAAGCCACCCAGTTGTTCTGGGCATGCTGGAATTAGGATATATTTTTCTCTCATATCCAAAACTGATTGGTCCATGTTATCACATCCATTATAACAACAACGCAGCCCAAGAAGACATGCACTAACAAGAATCATTTCTTTCACGGTTATACGCCACCTAAACGGAAAAATAATGTCAACAAATATTGACAAAAACTCAGCTTAATTCATCAACACAACGATGATAGAACAGTATAAGACAATAAAGGATTCCAACTGGATCAAGTTGAATATCAAAAATTCAAAATTTCACGGAAAAATTTATCATATCACATCTCTAGCTGAGGTGAATGTTTTTCTCAAGCAAGTTGAAGGTGAGTTCAGGAAACCTACACATATTGTGTATGCTTACAGATTAGTTGAAGATAATTCTATAAGAGAATATTCAACTGATGCAGGAGAACCGACACATTCTTCCGGACCTCCGATCTTAAAGGTGCTCGCAGGAGATGAATTGCTTAATGTTCTCCTCGTTGTTGTTCGCTATTTTGGTGGGATCAAGCTCGGAATTGGCGGTTTGATAAAAGCTTATACTGAGGTAGCGCAGGAAGCAATAAAAGGGTCGCTGATCGTGACAAGGACGAACAAAAAAATAATGTTCATCGAAACGAATTACAAAGAACTTGGTGAAATGTTATATAAAATCGATCAAATGAGGGGAAAGGTTATTGAAATAATTCATGGTGAAAATGTGAAGATCAAAGCTCTTATCCCAATTTCCTTTTGCACAAGATTTGAAAACACGGAATTGGATTAAAAACTTGACTGAACAGAGCGATGAAATTCATTTAAACAAAATTTTTAGGAGATTATAATGCTCAGAAATAGTAAGGGATTCTCAATTTACACAGTGATAAGCATTATAGCGGTCATTGCCCTCGCAATCATACTACTTGTGCCACAGTTCTATAATGTGAAAGCGCAGGAAAAAACAGACCTGTGTATTGAGAACATGAAAAAGGTAAGAGATGCTGTTGATAATTATATGTTTGAGAGAAAACAATCCTTTTCAGGAGATCTTGTAGAGCTGGTTCGTACCAGTTATCTGCGTCATGCTTATGAGTGCCCCGAAAATGGGAACGGTGATAAATATATTGTAAAAGGTAATTTTGAAACCGGTGAGATTATTGTAATTTGTCCAAATGAAGCTGACTTCCCGGACCATAAATTGTAAAAATATTTTATTTTAATGAAAATAAAAAGGGCGAAAAGTTATTCGCCCTTTTTGTATTTATAATTTTCTGATTAGAGTCGGAAAAACTTACTGCGCCAATCTTTAACTTTTGCATCTTCCTTTATTTTGCTGAACCACTGATTATAATTTTGGTTGAAGAGCTGGTTCTCAACCTGAATTCTCTGTGCCTCCTTTTTTTCTGCGAACTTAGTCATATCGGGGCTTTGGAATTCAACGATCTTTGCAATAAAGAACGCCTTGCTTCCTCTAATAACATCTGTGATTGACCCGGGGGTTTTCAATTCGATCATATCCTGAATGAGTTTGGCTTCACGTCCCACATCGGGAATGTTACTGGTTTCTGAAATGAGATCGGTATTAACAACCTTCAGATCATTGTCTTTTACCACTTCATCAAAATTTTGTGCAGTGAGAACCGGAGCAATTGTTTCAGCTTCTTCCTTTTTGATATTCATCTTTTTTTGCAATGTGAGTTTATCATAGATTTCTTTGTTCACATCTTCAAGAGATTTGTAATGATCTCCGATTTCATATGAAATCTGGGCAATAAAGTATTCTCCTTTGTCGCTTCGATATGGAGGTGCCACGTCCCCAATTTTATTTTTGAAAGCAAAGTCTATGAGCATCTGCACTCTGCCTATTCCCTGAATATAACCTGCAATTTCTGTAAAAGGAGGTGTCTCTTTTATTTCCAAACCATGATCCTCAGCAACAACCGCAAAACTGTCTATCAGAGCATTTTCATAAAAATTCTGAGCAACTGTTTCAAGATCTCTACGTGCCTCTGCACCGGGTTCGACTTTTATAAGTATGTGGCTCGCCCTCAACTCTTCATCACCATTCTCATTGGTTCGTTTATCTGTTACTTTGATGACATGCCAGCCAAATTGAGTTTTTACAGGTTTACTGACCTCGTTAACCTTCAAGGCAAAGGCGGCGTCGTTGAATTCTTTTACCATTTTACCTTGAGTGAAATAGCCAAGATCTCCACCCTGAGGAGCTGAAGGACCTTCTGAATATTCTTGTGCAAGGGTTGCAAAGTCTTCGCCGGAAATCGCAGAATCATAGATCTTATTGATCTTGTCTTCTGCGGTTTTTGTATCTTCCGGACTTGGTGCTAAGGGAATTGTCACATAGCGAAATTTACGTTGAGGACTTTCATTATAATTCTCAAGATTATTACGATAATATTCGGAAATTTCTTCATCTGAGACATATACAGAATCGACCTGATTTGCTGCAAATACAATAATGTCAGCTTTAACTTTGGTTTCTTTTTTTATGAAATCCTCAATAACCATCTGTTCGGTGATGATGACATCTGAATTCACAAAACTTCTGAGTTTATCGTACCGCAGGAGCTGTTCATAGTATCCGGAGAGCCAATTCCAGTCGATCTGAGGATTTTGCAACGCCTGTAAATACTTGTTCTTGTCAAATTGTCCTTCAGTCTGAAAAGCTTCATAGGTGGTGATCATTTCGGGTGGTTCATTGATCATCTTGGATGCAACTTCTTTGGGAGATACCTGGATATCAAATCTATCAATTTGCTTATCAAGAATGATCCTCTGAACGAGCTGATCCCATGTTTGGTCGTTCAACCGGCGATACATTGCATCGTCGATCTCTTTACCCTGATTGGCGGGATCCTGCATATAATTTGTATAGGTGTTTTGCAATAATTTATAATATTCATCATATTTTATTTTCTCACCTGCAATTTGCCCCACATAAGGTTTTTCCTGAAAAACGCTGCTGATTCCCATGGTTGCCATACCGCCGATGAACACAATTGCAATGATCCAGATAACAGGGCGAGAAATACCACGCATTTTATCTAACATAAAGATAGACTCCTTAAAGAATATATTAGTGGATAAAATTTTTGGGGTGGCAAAATTAATGCAAGTTTTTTAAATAATGAGTTTTATGCGATCTGATTTTATTGACACAAACCTGATAAGTACATCAAAAAACACTCTATGAGTATCAATAATGAAATATTATACAGAATATTTAAAGATGATGCCGAACGCTCCGGTATGGACATGAAGGATTTCTATCATAAACGAAGAAATGGTTTGTATCCTTTTCGAACTCCCGAAGGAGAGGTTGTGTGGCTGAGAAAAGATCAATTCAGAATCATGTCTGTGATAAAGCGTACTCACTCCAAACACTCAAGAAAAAATAGGGCTAAGGATTCTGAGGGGAAATCTTTTTTTACACCGGAAATGGCGAGAGCTTTCATTGTAACGGGAAGCGGGATAGTAATTCTCTTCTTTATCGTAAAACTAATACAGGTACTAAATATTTTTTAGAGTAATGGAAATTAAAATTCTAAAGATTCAATACTAAACAAAATTAATTATTGTAAGTATTTTTGTGGTGCCATAATGTAATTTTAAAATTTTTCTCTGTGTTCTCTGTGCTTTCTGTGGTGAGTTATTGTTGGATTATTTTCTCTGACTTAGAGCTTGCTGAAGTTCTTTCTTTTTCTCAGGAATTTCATCTTTTGATCGTACAAAAATCGGCTTGCCATATATCATTTTAACTGGAGAGAAGGGTTTTGGGATTATAAAATTATCCCAGCTATGAAGCATCCATTTTGATTTAATTAAAAATACACCCGGTATGATTGGCTTGCCTGTTTTCAATGCTAAATAGAGCGTTCCCTCTTTAACGATCTCTTTCGGACCTGTCGGACCATCCGGCGTGATCGCAATATCATATTTTTTTGAGATAGCAACGGCTTCTTTAAGCGCCTTCACTCCTCCACGCCGTGAAGAGCCGCGAATGGTTCCAAAACCTAACTCTTTGATGACTCGAGCAATATATTCGCCATCACGATGCTGAGAAATAAGCACATGAACATTCTGATACCTGTGTGTGTATGCAGGAATGAGCATCCTGTTATGCCAGAAAGTATAAATGACCTTTCCATAAGATTCTCTTGTAGGCAAAAAATTATCTTTATTGTACTCCTTTATACGCAGGGTACCCATAAGGAGTTTTATGAGTGACGGACCAAACCTTTCGACTAGACAAAGAAGTTTATTTCGTTTCATGGATCATTGAGAGTGCAATTAATGCTACTTTTTCAGAAGTATTAAATTTTCCTAATTTCTCTTTTATGATGCAGAGCTCACTTTTTGTTTTTTCATAGTAGTTCGCATCTTCAAGGAATAAACGGACTTCTTTTATGATGCTCTCAGCAGATGCAGCTTGTTGGATGAGTTCCGGGACAATTTTTTTGCCGATCACAATATTTGCAAGAGCGATCATTTTTATCTTTATAAATGCCCGCGCTATCATATATGAAAGGGAAGAGGTTTTGTATATCACCACCATCGGCGTTCCGAGATAACCCGTTTCTAATGTAGAGGTTCCTGATTTGCATACTACGATCTTGCTGAATTTCATAAGAGGGTGTGTGTCACGAATGATCGTAACATCATTTTTTACAGGAGAGAGGATTTTTTGAAACAGTTCAAGGGACACGGAATCAGCTTGAGAGATAAGAAATTCATAAGAATCATTATAAATATTTTTCAGGTTCATGATCGTTTCAACAATTTCAGGAAGAATTCTTTTAATTTCCACATTTCTGCTTCCTGGTATAAATCCTATCCACTCTTTGTGGGAGTTCAATGAATATTTTTCGGCAAATTCTTCTCTTGTTTGATATATGGTGATCTCTTCACTTATCGGATGCCCCACATATTCAACATCAGTGCCGATTTCTTCATATAGTTCCTTCTCAAAGGGAAATATCACAGCGATCTTATTCGAGTATTCGGCAATTTTATGAATGCGCTTTTTTTTCCATGCCCAGACTTGGGGGCTGATGTAGTACAGCACCGGTATGCCAAGTTCATAGCAGATCTTTGCCACGCGAATATTCATGCCTGGATAGTCAACAAGTATAGCAAGATCGGGTTTTCGTGCTTTGAATTCAGATTTTAGTGTGCGAAAAACTTGTAGAATGAATCCGAGATGACCGATCACTTCCGCAAAACCGATAATAGAAAATTTAGAAAATGGAAATATGGATTCGAATTCCTGCTTTTGCATCAACGGACCGCCGATGCCCCAAATATTAAGATAAGGGTCTTTCCGTTTGAGCTGCTTTATTACTTCTGCGGCATGGACATCAGCAGAACGCTCACCAACCAGCATGAAAATATTTTTCATAGAAGCAAGACAAAGGTGTGACTTTAATCGTCAAGAAAAAGAAGCGGAATGGTGAACGATAACTTTCCGAAGCACAAAAACTTGACTGTCAAAATATGTGAAAAATAAGTAACACCATAAAATGGAACTGCGAGTTCCTACCTTATGACGCCACGGCTGTTGATAAGGTACAAGAAATAATTTCAATAAAATTGAAAGTGAACCGCAGTCGTTCACTTTTTTTATTTGGAGGTATCTAATTTCTATAAATAGACGGTTTAAACCCTGGAAACAGCGGGAAAGCTATAAGAACGACAAAAAAATTAATGAAAAAATAACTGCGAGAAAGGTTCGTTTGATTGGTCCCGATAAAGAAGCTCTGGGTATTGTTTCGATTCAGGATGCTCTTCATAAAGCTCGCGAGTATGGACTTGATCTTGTGGAGATCGTACCGAAAGCGAATCCACCGGTTTGCAAGATAATCGATTACAGCAAACTGCTTTTTGAAGAGTCAAAAAAAGCTCGTGAGGCAAAAAAGAAGCAGCATTCTACACAGCTTAAAGAAGTAAAATTCAGACCCAGAACCGATGAGCATGATTATAATTTTAAGGTCAAGCACATCAAAGAATTTCTGGAAAAAGGAAATAAGGTCAAGGTCACTATTCAGTTCCGCGGAAGAGAAATGGCTCATAAGGAAATGGGCTGGGAACTTATTAAAAGGATAAAAGAAGAACTTGATGAGTTTGGTGATTTTGAACAGGAACCAAGAATGGAAGGTCGCTTCCTGATCGGTTTCGTTTCACCCAAAAAGATTCAAAGCTAGCGAACAAAAGCAGGAAAAGTCATAGTAAGGAGTTTTAATTATGCCAAAACTAAAAACAAGAAGAGCAGCGGCAAAACGGTTTAAAAAGACAGCGAAGGGTAAGATTAAAAGAAACAAAGCATATCGCGGTCATTTTATGGAAAAGAAATCATCTAATCAAAAATCCAACCTGCGCAAGGGCGGATATGTTGCAAAAGCCGATGAAAAACGTGTGAAGAACATGTTAGCGTCATAAAATTAAATTTTTATAAGGAGTTGTTATGGCTAGAGCAAAAAATAAAGTAGCTTCCAGAAACAGAAGAAAGAAAATCCTCAAAGAAGCAAAAGGTTACAGAGGTGGCAGAAAGCTATATCGTGCTGCACGCGAGGCAGTTGAGAAGGGTTGGCAGTACGCCTATCGGGATAGAAAAGCCCGTAAAAGAGAATTTAGAAGATTGTGGATCATCCGCATAAATGCAGCAGTGCACGAGCATGGATTGAGCTACAGCCAGTTCATTAACGGTCTTAGAATATTGAAAATAGAGATCAATAGAAAAATGTTATCAGAACTTGCGATAAACAATCCTGAAGCTTTTGAAAAAATTGTTAAGAATGTGAAAAAGAAATTGGGAAAATAGGATATCGTGAAAGAACAAATACAAGAGATTTTAGAAGAAGCGAGAAGAAGTATTCCTTCTTGTGAATCAGATAAGGATCTGGAAGAGCTTCGAATTAAATATCTTGGTAAAAAAAGTTCTCTTTCAGATCTTCTGAGTAAGATCGGGACAGTACTAAAAGAGAAGCGTCCCCAGATGGGTGCCCTTCTTAATAAGGTTAAGAAAGAGATAGCACAACTCATCGAGCAGAAGAAGTTGGTACTTCATGAACAGGCAGATGCTACCAAAGCTCAGGGCTTGGATGTTACAATGCCGGGTAGACCACTTCCAATTGGCGCCAAGCACCCTTTGTATCAAATATGGGAAGAGATTGAAGATATCTTTATCAATCTGGGATTTGAAGTTGCAGAAGGACCGGAAATTGAAAGCGAGTATTACAATTTCGATGCACTGAACACTCCGAGCTGGCATCCGGCAAGAAATCCTCAAGATACGTTCTATTTAAAAGGTGGCATGCTTCTGCGAACGCAAACATCTCCGATGCAGATACGCGTGATGGAGAAATTCAAACCTCCAATTAAGATCATATCTACAGGCAGATGTTATCGCGTTGATAAGGTGGATCCTTCGCATTTGCCCGTGTTCCACCAGGTAGAAGCGCTTATGGTTGGTGAAGGCATCACAATGTCAGATCTCAAAGGAGCGCTCGATTCTTTTGTGAAGCGAATTTTTAGCGCAGATACCCGATCCCGTTTTCGTCCACATTTCTTTCCTTTCACTGAGCCGAGTGCAGAAATTGATCTCCTTTGTATAAGCTGCAAGGGAAAAGGGTGTAAACTCTGCAAGAATTCCGGGTGGCTCGAGATGGGTGGCGCTGGAATGGTCGATCCTGCAGTTCTCGAAGAAGTTGGTTATGATCCTGAGAAATATACAGGATATGCATTTGGCTTAGGAATTGAACGTATTGCAATGCTTCGATACGGCATCTCGGATATTAGAAAATTAGTGACCAATGACTTAAGAATATTGAGTCAATTCCAATAAGTAAATTTTGCTGAAGAGAATATCATGAAAATAAGTTATAATTGGCTGAAAGAATTAGTTCCTATACATTTGGATATTGATGAGTTTTGTGAGAAACTCACCATGTTCGGTCTTGAGGTAGAAAAAGTCGTTCAGCCCGGAAAAGAACTTGAAAATATTGTTATCGGTAAAGTTATCTCTGTAGAAAAACATCCCAATGCTGACAAACTTAGCTTGTGCCAGGTTGATGTCGGCGGAGATGAGGCACTGAGCATTATTTGTGGTGCTCCCAATGTGGTGAAAGACAGTCTTGTCCCAGTCGCTAAGATCGGCGCCAAACTTGGTGACTTCAAAATAAAGAGGGCAAAACTTCGTGGCGTAGAATCTTTTGGTATGATATGTTCGGAGAAAGAACTGGGCGTTTCCGATGATCATTCCGGCATTATGATAATCGAGCAGGACATTGAGCCGGGCACACCTTTTGCAGATGCGATGGGAATGAATGATCATATTATTGAAGTTGAGGTCACCCCAAATAGACCTGACCTTCTTGGTATGATCGGGGTCGCTCGTGAAGTCGCAGTTATGCTCGATACAGAGTATGAACCTCCAGAAATTGCTTTTGAAGAATCTAATGTGAAAACCGATGATGAAATCTCAGTTATTATAGAAGATGCCGAGAAATGCCCCCGATATTGTGCACGAATGGTAAAAGGAATTACGGTTCAACCATCTCCTGCGTGGATGCAGAGAAAATTGATCGCATCGGGACTACGACCGATCAATAATATCGTAGATGTCACAAATTATGTGCTTCTCGAATATGGTCATCCGCTGCATGCCTTTGATTATACGAAGATAAAAGATAAAACTATTGTTGTCCGAACTGCAAAAGATAAAGAGAAAATGATATTTTTGGATGATACGGAGCTCACACTTCATTCCGATAATTTGCTTATAGCTGACAAAAAGCATCCACTTGCACTTGCCGGTATTATGGGGGGGCTTGATAGCTCGATAAACGATAATACGAAAGATGTGGTTATCGAATGTGCATATTTTGATCCGAGAAATATTCGTGCATCAGCACTTGAATACGGATTACAGACAGAATCCTCTTACCGTTTCGAAAGAGATATGGATCCAAATGGTTTGATCGAAATCATTGACAGGGCTGCTCAGCTTATGCAGCTCACAGCCGGGGGAGAAATATCGGCCGGAGTTGTGGACTGCTATCCTCATAAGATCGATCCTAAGATTTTACCGCTTCGAGTGTCTCGCACAAACAATATCCTTAACGCAAAGATGTCAGTCGATGAAGTAGAAAATTATCTCAATAGATTTGAGTTCGGCATAAAAAAGACAACTCAGGGGAGCTTCGAAGTAACCATCCCAACGTTCCGTCCAGACATAGAGCGTGAGATAGATATTATTGAGGAACTCGCACGGTGTTATGGATATAATAATGTAGATTCTCGTTTCTGGATAAACAAAATAGATAACAAGCAGAAAAGAACGGTTGTACGGCTCGCAAAGAACCATCTTGTCTCTCTTGATTTTTTTGAAGTGAACAATATGAGCTTTGCAAATACCGACGATCTCAATACACTGAAAATCCCCAAAGATGATTACAGACGTAAAGTTGTTGAGCTTGCCAATCCAATGGGAGAACAATTCTCAATAATGAGATCAACCCTTATACCTGATCTTCTTAGAAATACAGTCCTGAATCTCTCTTATAAATTTGAGAATTTCAAACTATTTGAGCTCAACAGGACCTATCTCAAGGAGAGCGAAGATACTTTTGCGGAACCCACCTGTCTGACAGGTGTTATTGTTGGAGAATTCGAGCCATTATATTGGAGAGAGAAGCAAAGAGCAACTTCATTTTATGATGTGAAAGGCGTGGTTGAATCAGTTTTTTCTAAAATACATTGCATAAAAAATATCACGTTCAAGGTATCGCAACAACCATATTATAAAAAAGATTCAGCAGCAGATATCTTTCTGGAAGAAAAGAAAATTGGTTCTTGCGGTATTATGAATGATGAAGTTTTGCATTCCTTTGATATTGAAGCTCCTGTAATGCTTTTTGATATCGATCTTTCAAATCTTATCCTTTTATATAATGAAAAAGCAACCCGATTTGAGGAGATCGTAAAATATCCTCCAGTGCTCCGGGACATTGCAGTAATTGCGCCTTCTGATATTGAAGTAGCAACAATTGAGCACGCAATAAAATCAGTCGAACAAAATATGATAAAAGACGTTCAGTTGTTCGATGTGTATACAGGTAAACAGGTAAAGCAGGGATACAGAAGTTTGGCTTTCAATATTACTTTTCAATCCGAAATTTCTACCCTGACTGATAAATATGTGGATAAATTATTTGACAATATTGTCAGTAAATTATCACGTGAACATCAAATAAAATTGAGGCAGGAGTGATGGATACGCATGTGCTTGATTTGATAGAAGAGAAGATTAGAAATTTAATTTCGAAATATAAAATTTTACAAGATAAGTATATTCAGGTTCTGAAAGAAAATGAAAATCTTAATAATAAATATAAAGATCTGTTCTATAACACGGAGAATTCGCAAGAAACAATAGGCGAACTCCAGAACGCTGTGGAGCGCTTCAAAGAGCAGAATCAAGATTTGCAGAATAAACTTGCTCAAAAAGAAGAGCGATTACAAAAATTTACAGAACAGGCGACAGAAATCGATTCGAGAGTAGATTCGATGCTACAGGAAATTGAGAGCATAATCGGAGAATCGGAAACGCCGTCTGCTGGAAATGATGATTAAATTTTAAATATATGAATAATATTTCTGTTGACATTTTGGGTGATACCTATTCAATCGCAGGTGATGTGGATCCTGACGAGATACGCAAGTATGCTCATTTTTTAGATAAAAAGCTCGTGGAGCTCTCAGAGGAATATAATCCCCAAAAGAGATATGATCTCGCAATTTTGTGCGGTCTTAATATAGTCGAAGAAATGTTCAGAAAACAAAAGGAACAAGAGAAATTAGAAAAATTTGTGCTAAGGATTTCTGGATTATTGAATCCCTTGGACGAAGAGTGATTTTGTTCTCGAAACTTAAATAAATTATCGTTCTTTCCAGTAGACCTGCTCTGTTCGTGATGGCAATCTTGTTTTGTGCTAAACAGGAACTATAGGGTGTTCGATTGTGTATGGCGTGAATGCCTGCATTGCAGTAGGACTCGTAAAGTACATATAGAATTCCCATTTTTTGAAATAATAGTTCAAACTAATTGTTACACGGCAAGGGCAGGTCTCATTATGGAAAGGAATAAAGATGATAGATATACTGTTACCAATTGTTAGTGTAGTGGTAGGGGTGTTTGTTGGCTGGTTATCATTCAGATTGCTCACAAGCAAAAAGATCAAACAAGCTCATGTAGAATCCAAAAAGATCAAAGAAGAAGCAAAACTTAAAGCCAAAGTAATCAAAAAGGAAGCTGAGGTTGAGGCAAAAGAGAACTGGTATAAAAGAAAAGCGAATTTAGAGAAGGAGATAGAGGAAAGGAAGAAAGAGCTTCGAAAAATTGAGAGTAATTACAATCAGAGAATAAGCAATATTGATGATCGGCTTAGCAAGCTGGACAGAAGAGAGCAATCCATATCAGACAGGGAGCGGCATCTTCAAAATAAGCAGACAAGACTGGATGACGAAGAAGCTAAATTAAAAGATATACTCGAAAAAGAAACAATAAAACTCATGGAGATTGCCAACCTTAATAAAAAACAGGCAATCGAAATGCTTCTGAAAAAATATGAAAATGAAGCCCGTATCGATGCAGCCAAACTTAGAAAATCAATTATTGATAAAGCTAACTCTGAAGCTGAAGCGGATTCTATCAAAATCGTTGCAAATGCTATACAAAGAACAGCTGTTGATTATGTTACCGAGTCAACCGTCTCTGTTGTTGACCTGCCATCTGAAGAAATGAAGGGCAGGATCATCGGGAGAGAAGGGCGCAATATTAGAACTTTTGAAAACAACTCGGGAGTAGAGATCATTGTAGATGATACACCGGAAGCTGTCGTTATTTCAAGTTTTGATCCGGTGAGAAGAGAAATAGCAAAACGCTCTCTTGAAAAACTTATCTCAGATGGAAGAATTCACCCTGGTAGAATCGAAGATGTGCTCGCAAAAACCGAGAAAGAAGTGAACAAGATCATTGAAGAGACCGGAAAGAAAACACTGCTTGACCTTTCTATTCATGATCTTCCCGACAATCTGAGGAATCTTATTGGACGATTGAAATACCGGACAAGTTATGGGCAGAATATACTCAAACACAGCATTGAATGCGCGTGGATATGTGGTATGCTTGCAGCTGAATTGGGATTGGATCAGGCGCTTGCACGAAAGATGGGGCTTCTGCATGATATTGGAAAGGCAGTTGACCATGAAATTGATGGCTCGCATGCTGCTATCGGAGCTGACATTGCAAGAAGGAATGGAATGCCTCCAATCATAGTGAATGCAATTGAGGCACATCATGAAGAAGTAGAATATGAATCGGTTTATGCAATACTTGTTCAGGTCGCTGATGCAATATCAGGCGCGAGACCAGGCGCAAGAAGAGAAACACTCGAATCATATCTCAAGAGACTGGAAAAATTGGAGGAAATTGCCTATTCCTTTGAAGGGGTTCATAAGTGTTTCGCAATTCAGGCAGGCAGGGAGATCCGTATAATTGTCGAACATAATACTATTGATGACGCCCAGGCAGAATTGCTTGCATCTGATGTAGCGAAAAAGATCGAGAATGAAATGCAGTATCCCGGACAGATAAAAGTTACTGTTATTAGAGAAGTACGCAAAACTGTGCTGGCAAAATAATGATCAGAATATTATACATTGGTGATATCTTTGGCAAACCGGGCAGACGGACAGTCAAGGAGCTACTTCCGGATTTGAAGAAAGAATTTGCACTCGATCTCGTGATTGCAAATGGTGAAAATCTTGCTGGTGGACTTGGAATGACTCCTGATACAGCGAATGATATGTTCGAGGCCGGCGTTGACGTGCTTACTTCAGGTAATCATTTGTGGGATAAAAAAGAAATAATCGTACATCTTGCGAAAGAAGAGCGTATCTTGAAACCCATAAATTATCCGCCTGAAGTGCCGGGTAACGATATATATGAAATCGAAATTCACGGGAAAAAAATTATTGTGCTCTGTTTAATGGGAAGGGTTTTTACCGTCACAGTGGACTGTCCTTTCCGGGTAATGGATGCATACTTGGAAAAACTTATGCCTGAACGTCCAATCATTTTAGTTGACTTTCATGCTGAAGCTACTGCCGAAAAGCAGGCAATGGCGTGGTACCTTGACGGGAGAATTTCCGCATTGATCGGATCTCATACTCATGTACAGACGGCAGATGAGCGAATACTTCCACAAGGCACAGCATATCTTACTGATGCAGGAATGACTGGGCCTCATGATTCTATAATAGGACTTCGAAAAGAAGACGGGATTGAAAGATTCCTGACTCAAATTCCAAACAGATTCAACCCGGCAAAAGAGAATTTGATGCTAAATGGAGTGGTGATTTCATTAGACGAAAAAGGATCAGCTTTGGATATTCAACGAATCAGGAAAAGCTATTTAGTTGAATAGAAAAGAGATATGGAAAAAATATTATACGGGAATCCGGTCGCAAAAGCTATTTATCAAGAACTTAAAGAAAAAGTGGCTGTCCTATACAATAAAGGGATAATTCCACGACTTTGCGTATTCAAGGCAGGAAACGATCCTGCATCAGAATATTATGTTCGGAATATTCAGAAAAGAGCTCAGAAAATTGGAGTGCTGGCTGATGTAATAACCTTTGAAAATCTTGCACCACAAGAAGAACTCATTAATGCAATACAGAAAGCGAATAGAGATCCAAAAATCCATGGCATCATGTTGCAGCTGCCTTTACCGAAGAAATTCGATCAAATCAAGGTTATCCTTCAGATCGATCCCCGCAAAGATATCGATGGTCTCCATCCAATAAATGCCGGCAAATTGATCTTGGGACAGAAATGCTTTGTACCCTGTACGCCTTCTGCTGTCATGGAGATGCTTAATTATTACAAAATACCCACAGAAGGAGCACGTGTCGTTATTATTGGGAGAAGTGCAATTGTAGGACTTCCCTTGTTTAATCTTCTGGTGCAGAAACAAGACGGTGCGAATGCCACAGTGACCTTATGTCACTCCCGATCAAAAAATATTCAGGAAATTTCTAAATGTACGGATATTCTTATCGTAGCTATTGGTAAGCCACAATTTATTGATCATACATATATTTCTAGTAAAACCATCGTTATTGATGTCGGTATTAATGAGATCTATGATACTGATGCAAAAACGAATATCTTTGTTGGTGATGTATTTTATCATGACGTATTTTCAACGATTAAAGCGATTACTCCCGTGCCCGGGGGTATAGGTACGATAACTACAGCTTCGCTGCTAAAGAATGTCATTGAGGCGAGTCAGAGTTGAAGCGGAAAAATGCGAATATGATAAATATTTCAAAAACGAATTTTTTTATTGACTTATTAAACTTAGCTACAGAATCTTTGTTCAAAGATGGGAGGTTTATAGATGTTAAAGAATAGGTCTCTTTTAATTTTGGTAATTTTATTATTAGTTGCAGTCTTAACTGTTCTAAGCTGCGGCAGAAAGGGTTCATTGAATCCTAATGTTGCTCCGTATATTGAAATCTCGGATTATAGCGGAATAGCTCGACCTGATACTGTCCTTACTGATTCTTCTATGTCTCATGTGATCGGGAATCTCATTAATCCTGATATTTACGATTCACTTTTTTATCAAGAGATATTTTGGAGAGCTTGGGATATTGATGGTGTCGTGAAATCCTTTGCCTACAGAATAGGAACTTGGGACAGTTTAAGTGAAGATTGGCAATATGATCAAACCTATGGCGTGAATGTAAGCGAAGATGGATGGGTCCTGCACCTGCAACCTAATGGTGAATATGGTATCTGGACTCCATTAAAAGAACGATTCCCCAAAACTGCAGTGTATTTTACAGCGAAGGATACAGCTGATTATAGAAGTAATTTCGGCAAATTTGAGGTAAAATGCAAGGATAATTACGGTGAAGAATCAGAAATGGCTGCACGATATTTTTGTAGTTGGTCAGATGTTCCCGCAACAAGTGTTCAAACTTCACAAGGTAGTATTGATTCATTGAGAGTCGGTTCTGCTATTCTTTTCACATTCAAAGTTCTGCATGATGATGATCCATTCGGTTATGGCTCCGAAGCTGCATATTACAAATATCGTTTAATGTATTATCATAGTACAGGAACAGACACTGTCGATATCGGTGGAGTTGGAGAGGCGTCAGATAGCACGCAGTGGTATTCTACGGAAGGTTATCCAATAAAGGATGAAGTACTGCTCATGGCGGAATATCATGATGGTAATCCATTAGGAAAACCGCTCCTGAAGGTAAATGAAAAATTCTCAAACGGAGAATATGAAGTTACTGAAATTCAGGTGAAAACAGTAGATAAGGCCGGCATCGTTGACCCAGAATATGCCAGTATGACTTTCTTTGTTCGAGGATATTTCCATCCCGATACCGCACCATTTATGGCACAGTGGGCAGATTTACCCTATTATTTAGGAGGGAGTACTACTTCCGAATTGAATATTTTGCCACACATTTATGTTATAAGTGATTATACATGGTTAAACTATTTGTGTGAAAATGAGGATATTCCGAAACGAGTTATTTCAGGTGAAAGTCATTATGCCAATCAATTTTATATGGCAATGGATTCAACCTTTTCAGCCATTTGGTCCGAGAATATTGAGATTTATATGCAGTGGGATTATCTCGGTAAATTTATTCTTGACATTGATAAAAACAGAGCAAAATCAGCAGAAAATAAAACGTATTACTATGATGCGAATCTTGATGACTATATTCAGTATTTCTGCGATGTTGAGTTTATGGAAATTCAGATTGATGGCGGAGTGGATGGTTTACCTCCTGTTGGAACCGTTATCACTGATAATGTTACTGGAGAAGAATGGATGCGTCTGCCGATCTATGACGAGCAGGCTTGCAAATTGTTTGGTCTCTCACCCGGCGAACATACATTTGAAGTACGTTCCGTTGACTTCCAGGGTGCTGTTGACCCTACTCCTGCAGAGCTTTTATTCTACCTTCACGAGCCGATCCTTGAAGATGAGAAAGAAGGATTGCTCTTCGTTGATGACACTGGAAATCAAAACATTTTTGCTGTTGAAGATTCAGTGAATAAATTCTATGAGAATATTACATCTCATTGTAATGAGTCGATAAATTGGTTAAGAATTGAGGATTTAGGAAATATTGAGAAGTTGAACAGACAAATAAGAATTGATCCTTTAGCCCCATGTTTTGCTCCTTCCGACATTCAACAATACAAGATGATTATATGGTATGCCAATGATCCTAAAGGTTTCTACAGCGATGTGACAAAAGTACACCTTGTACAGCACTACGACTTGATGCGTTATTATATGATATCTGGTGGTTCATGTCTTTTGACAGGAACAGCTAAGATCTCAGACCCAGTAATTCCTGCAACAAGAAATTTCCTTCAGTTGTACGGAGGACTTGCAGATACTCTTTCGGCATTAACTCAAGAGCTTGGCACTAACAACTGGCTCTGGGGCACTCCAAACACAACGAACTCCATGTTTGTTGCAGCCAATGGACAAAACGGATTTGCAAGCATTGATACATTACATCTCAATTGGAACCTCTACAAATTCCCAACAGGTGCATTTTTCCCGGGATACTGGATTATGCCTACAAATCCCTTAGGTAAGATCAGTAATGTTACCTTCCTCAATGTAGATAATGCTGAGCCGATCTTCTCTTGTGTAACGGATACATTAGCGATTCATCAGCAATTTGCGAATGCAACCGTGGGTACGAAGTATACTCATGAAACAGCACAAAAACCTGTTTACATACTTGGTTTCCCACTCTACTACATGATGCCGGACGACTCAAAAGATTTTATTGATATCATCTTTGATGAAGTGGGTGTTGCTCATAATTAGTTAAATAAACTTTAGGAAATAAAAAGGCGAAATCGTAATTGATTTCGCCTTAATTTTTTAAATATTTCAATTAAGATAAATATTTATCAGCAAAGAACTTAAAGAAATCTTTCTGAATGGTTTTTTTCACCGTGCGAAGTGCACGATTCTGTGCTTCAGTTAAGTTGAGGTGGCCTTCACGATCACTCTTTGTGTATAATACAGCTTCAGCATTACTGATCTTATCAATGATAGTGATTGAAAGTTCCCATCGGACAAACTTTTCATCCCTGTCAAGATCGATCTGGGAGATTAATAAGGAGCTTTCAATTCGAAAATCAATATAATCCGCATCAGCAGCAACAGCATATACCGTAAAACCAAAGTTGTTGAAAACTTCTTTAAGATAATCTTCAAGATAATCTTTATAGTCACCTGAACCAATCACTACTACATGGATAGTTTTTGCAAAGGTGTTTCTTTCTGCAACAAGCTTCTCGAGCGGTTGCTTGAGCTGTACGCCGGCATGTGATGGAGAAATAATTAGCAGCTGTGCATTTAATATCTCATTCTGTTCTGCAAGATCAATTGCTTCGCTGAGATATTTCAGTTTATCAAGCTTTGATGTGCTACTCTTGTATTGGGAATAGAACTGTTCGATCTTTTGTGTGTTTTGAATAACCTCATTTTGATAAATGTTCTCGGTTTCACTTCTGTTGAGATAGGCAATAACATAGTACTCAACGTTGTTCGGATCGAAATAGGAGTCACCAATCTTCACATTTTTCAGGGTTTGTTCGCTCTGTATTTGAGTAAGATTTCTCATTTTTTCTTCAGCAGTTAAGGAGGTTTTATCTCCCACTGTGGTTTCTTCGAACTTTTGTGTAAGCGTTTCATCTGATTTGATATCTGCTTGAAATATCTTTGAAAGATTTGAATAAGCATCTTTTTCTGCCGATTTCTTTGTGTCACCCGAGCCAACAGCAGAAAGATAATAAGCATCTTTATATTTTGACTGTGGATTCATGATCCATCCCGGCGTTTTGTTCTTTTTTGCAGTTACCATTGAAGGTGCGCAGGAAATAATGATCACAACTAATAGTAAAATAATTTTTTTCATGATAATTCCTAATCTAAATAATGCGATTCAATTATATTAAGTTGATTTCGTCTGATTTCTTTCTGATCGGTGAAATCTGAAAACACGAGCGAATTGTTCTGATCAAAATAATTGATCCTTATACTATGGCTGCCCGGTTCGACTGCCACATGACCAATATAAGCCATTGCAGGGAAGAAGCGGGAAATTCGAAGATCAGCATTCTCCGTTGCATCTACTGCAGTATCTGTTGCGAACATAGCAAGTGATCCCAAAAGACCGCCACCAACCTGGTTCACCATTTCCTGTTTGCCCTGCTCAGCAAGCAAACCTTTCACGATGGTTCGGGTTATTGTTTTGAGATAAATAAGTGGTTCTTTGATCTTATAGGTTACAAAAGCTGCATTCTCCAGACTTTCCAACGGGTACATTTCATAGGCAGGTTTGTCATCTATCATAACTTCGATCCTGTTAATATCTGTACCTAACTTTTCCATATAGGGAAGAGGAAATTTGAAATGATAACCGGGTTCCATGCCCTCCCATTCGATAATATCCAGGGTTGCGAGTTCTTGTTTTGGCTCTTCTTGAACTATTTCTTTTGATTCTCCTGAGGATTTCGAACTTATTTCTTCCTTTTTGGTCGGCACAATATCAATTACTGAATCAAAGAAATTCTTCGTAAGGCTGACCATCTTATCGGCTTCTTTCTTAGGATCTAGATTCTTGCTTTCTCCCGATACTTCCTGAGATGTAGCTATGATCAGTTTGTTTTTCTCGGTATGGATCCAGAGAGTATTTGTCTTTTTCTCCGGTGAATTGCCAACAAAAGTAAGGAAATAAAGTTGAGCTTTATCGGTGTCTGCGAGGTATTTATCCAGCTCGGGTTGAGTAAAATCATAAACAATGGGTTGAAGTTCAAAAGCTTCTTCTATTTGTGCTAGATCAATCATGGCATCATCATATTTGCCGTCAGCTTGGTATAAAAGCATACTTAGATATCGAGCAAGCGCTGAGTTATGAAATTTGTTATCTCCGATCTTGAATTCCTTCTTCTTGTCCTCGGACTCATTATATTGTTTGGCAATTTTTTTATATTTGTCTTCAAGGAGGTTGAGCTTATTATTTACTTTTCTGATCTCAACAAAAGCATCTTCAGATTTGTTTAGATGTAGGTAGTTCAGCGCCTTGAAAATATTCAAATAGATATCTTCATAGTCTTCACCAAAATAATCCAAAGCATTATCATTTAACAGCATTGATGCAGCCGCTTTGCCGACACTTTTCGTGTAAAGGTCTTCTATGGCGTATTCTGCTTCAGTCAGGAATTCGTTACTCTTTACATAATCTCCATCATAATGATAGAGCATACCCATATCGAGATAAAATAAGACCTTTTCTTTTTCTTTATAGAACTTATCCTTTGAGTCTTCAATTTGCTCAAGGCAGGCATCATAGTCCTGCTCCTTGAGTTTTTCCGCAACTCCGACATATTGCCCTTTTGAGGTTCTCATGCTTGAGCAGCCAATAAAGGTTGCGAGAAGAAGCACTGAAATTAAAAATGAAATTAATATCTTTTTCATTGTTGTTACCATTTAAGTTTAGATTGTTCGACCATTTTTTTGATCTTTTTTGAGCCCATCCATACGATCTCACTTGATTCCAAATTTACAAGGTTCATATCCGCCTGGTAATACACCACTTTTTTTCCATCAACAGCATCCTCGATAGAAGACAGAGTTCCCTGCAGCATAAAGTCTGCACCAAGCTCCTGTGCTAATCTTTTTGCAGTTTCTTCCGATGCCTGGCTCTGCTGGTCAAGACGCTCATCACGGATTTCTTCTCGCTGTTCTTTGGCTGCGATAAATCGCACCTTGCCGGAATTAACGAGTTCTCTTTCAATGTCTGTAGCAAAAGTTTCTGTATTGATATGCTCGGTTGTTTTGTTCCCAATTGTCCCAACTATCACAATTGGTTTCTCATCATTATCACCCATCCAATTATACAGCCAGTTCGCATCCAGCACATCTTCAACAATTTTCTCGGAAACCATTCTGGCATCTGCATCGTTCCAGCGACCGCTCAGATCGATCGTAGTATCCACGCCGACGCGTGATACCTGCTTTGTGGGACCTCCACACGAAATGATGAGCGCAAAAACTGCAATAAATAAAACACTCTTTTTTAACATTGTATCCTCCTGATAATATTTTATAAACAATTTATTTAATTTAGTTCAATTTTATGTCAAATAAAGAGTGAAAAAAAGCCTGCTCGAATGCGAACAGGCCTTAATATCTGTGAGAAATTTGTAGTTTATCGGCTCATCATCATCTTTTGAACTTTTGCAGAACCATCGATTTCAACCTTATATAGATAAATCCCATTTGATACATCTTTACCATTCAGGTCTTTACCATTCCATGTGGCGTAACCTTCTGTTGGTGAATCTCCTTCATGAGTTTCAAGAGTAGTAACGAACTGTCCTTTGGCATTATAAATTTTTACAGAAGCTTCATGCAGAGGTTTTGAGCATGAAAAAGAAATATAAGTATTGGTTGAAAAAGGATTGGGTGTGTTGGATATATAAAATAATTCTGAATATTCTTGTTCGGTGCCATGAAAAGCTACTCTGAATTTAAATACACAATATTTTATTTGTCCTCCAAAATTATCTCCCTGTCCCAGAACGTAAGAACCGTATGAATTATCATCATAATAATAAAGATATACCAGTATCCAGTCACTCCAAAAATCTTTAAGATAATCTATAGAATTCAAAAAATTATTTACATATGGGAATACAGTTGTCTGATTAGAAAAATCAAATAAAGGGCTATTTATATCAGTAAGTTCAATCATATTGTACCATTCAGGTAACAAGCGTGTAGTTTGCATATATGAGAATGCAATATTTATTATTGGGTGCTCAAGATATTCGTCATATTGTTGATATCCTAATTGTGCCATAGTTTGATAGGTGTCATCAGACCAGGTTTGAATTCTCGGATTGCAAGATGTTGTGTTTTTTTGAAGATCGCCATAATCTCTTGGTTCAGCAACAACAATGTATAAAATGGTATCGTCCTGTACAATTTCCCAGGGAACAGTCTGACCTGAATAAGAATCATATCCCGGAAGTTTTGGTATTTCTTTGAATTCGAATTCAGAATCATAATAGCTCCATATTGCTTCAGCTTGTGGCTTGAAGTAGTTTAAATAATACACATCTTTTGTTTGTGGATCAGTGTATGTATACCCCTGAAGATAAGTCATAGCAAAATCACCGTAATAATAATATCCGGTGTTGTTAAAGCCAAGAACATCGACATCGAGATAGTCGGGAATGACTCCGTTGAATTCAAATTGAGGTTTGTTCTCAACTTGGTATAATGCAGTATTTTGTCCCTGACTGTGGCAGTGAAGATTCGAATAATCCCATGTTGCACCATAATCCTCGGATTCCCATAAAAAGAGTCCCGGATTAACAGGCATATTACCCATGTCTCCTTCTAACCAGAGGCAATATCCCATCATTCCCACTTTTCCTGGATTGTATTCGTCCACAGCAAAACACAAGGATTTTACCTGGCACGATTTTTCTCTCCACGAATACATCGGAGTAACTGTCGTCCAGTTGTCTAAATTTAGAATTTGTGATAGATCGGCGGTAATTGTATTTTCAATATCCATATACATAATTCTTACATCTTCACAGGGATATCCATGTGAATTAAGATTAGCATTTTGAGATATATGATAAATCCTGATCCAGTCATTTCCATTTGGAGAAGGACCTGTGTATAATTTTGGCCAGACATATTCATCCGGGAGAGGATTTGGAATAATAGTAACAGAAGACCATGCACCTGGTGTATATTGTAATGAATAATTATCATAGCAGATTGCACAACCATCGAATTCGTGCCAGGTCCCGATGCAATTTCCAGTGGCAGGATGGAGCACAAGATCACCATAGCCCTGCCAGTCATCATATAACGACATAGGACTGCACCCTTGAAGATTTCCCACTTCATCATAATAAGCCCAGTATTGACGCCTATTTGATGTCGTCGATTCTTTTGCATGAAAAGTCAGATAGGTTCCAGCTCCATTAAAAAGTTGTTTTTGTATGGGGTAATTTGAATACCCACCAGGCATATAGTCATAATAGGAAGTCATCACGGTTGTTGGTTCTACTACAAATTCATATTGGATGTCATTTGAAGAGATTTCATTAGTATATGGCAAAATTATCGTTCCTCTATCAAGTCCGGATACAGGAATAAGATTTCTCTCTACCTGGGTAAATTCTTCGGCAGACAAGAATGAAATAAGTAAAAGAAATGAAATTATTAAACATATTTTTTTCAACATTTGACCCTCCAAGTCCTTAAATTTTTTCTTATGTTAATGTTACTTTTTTTCATATAAACTCCACAAAGACAAAAAAGAACAATTATAAAAAATTGTCAAAAAAAAGCCCGTTCAAAAATGAACAGGCCTTAATATCTGTTAGGAATTTGTAGTTTATCGAGTGAGCATCATCTTTTGAACTTTTGCAGAACCATCGATCTCCACCTTATATAGATAAATCCCATTTGCTACATCTTTACCATTCTGGTCTTTTCCATTCCAAGTTGCATACCCCTCTGTGGGTAGCTCACCAGCTTGCACATCGAGTGTAGTAATCAGTTGGCCTCTTGTGTTATATACACCAACCGATGAATGCTGATAGGCTTTCTTTGCTGTGAAGTTAATAGTTGTTGAAGCGATAAATGGATTGGGATAATTAGAGAGGGACACTATAGGTTGAATGGGATTCGGATTAACTGATACAGGCGGGAATTCGATATCAATGCTGCAATAGGTGATCTGTCCACCAATATCTTGCCCAGCTACAGCACGAACGAAACATCCGAAGGAATTATCATCATAATACATGATATGAACTCTGCCAACATTCTCACTGATCTGCTCGATGTAGTTATACATATTTTGATACACAGTGATTTGTTCTGAGAAATCGAAGAGGGGGCTGTAAATGTCTGAAAGCTCAATGGGATCTGACCAGGTTTGACCGTTGTTGTTAGATGCAGAAAGATAAAGTATTGGGTGCTGTGCATATGCCTGGTATGCAGGATCACCATCCTCTGCAAGCTGGACATATGTGCCGTCAGTCCAGAATTGAACCATCCAGTTTTTGTCTTTGTTAATCGCATTTCTCTGGCAGTTCTGGTGGAATATTTCAGCATCTTCGGGATATTTATTATATGTTACTGTTGTATACAGAAGTGTATCACTACCCACTACTTCCCAAGGAACTGAGTGGCCTGAAAGTGGATCTATTCCTGGCATGGCTGGCACTTCGTGAAATTCAAATTCAGTACCGTTCCATACTGCTTCTGCCTGAGGTAGAAAATGAGGCCAATAAATCGAACTTCCATCATCAAGAGTATAACTATAGTTTTGTAAATAAGTCCAATGTATGTTTCCATTTGAATCATATTGCGCCGTATCATGCCATCCGTAGGCATCAGCATCTAGATTATCTTCAATAACAACTCCGTTGTTTGTTAATCCTCCGATATTTTCAACTTTATAGAAGTAGGAAGTTGAATCCTGACTATGGCAATGAAGGTTAGCTTGATCCCATGTAGTACCATAATCGTAAGATTCCCAAATATAAGCACCTGGATTAACGGGCATGTTGCCTTGGTCACCCTCTAGCCAGGAGCTGTAACCCATAATAGCAACTCTACCTGGGGTGCTATGGTCTATTGCAAAAGCTTGAGATTGTGGACGGCAGGATTTTTCTCTCCAGTAATACATTGGTCTGACAACTGTCCAGTTGGCAACATTCAGCACTAATGACATGTCAACAAAAAAAGTATTTTCAATATCAATATACATAATTCTCGGGTCTTCACAGGGATGAGCCCATGCATCGTTTGTATAATTTTTTGATATATTATACAATCGTACCCATCCATCACCATTTGGAGAAGGTCCTACATATACGTAGGGCCATATGTATTCATCTGGAAGGGGAGAATCGAAGAACGTGACTGAGGACCAGAAACCAGGAATGCCCAGAAGTGCATAATCGTCATAATCCATAGTTGTGCCATAATTTGCACCAGTTGGGTTTTCATGCCAGGTAGTAAAGCAGTCGCCTGTCGCAGGATGGATGGCGATACCACCATAACCTTGTTTGAGATCGTAAGTAGAAATAGTGGCCCAGTTTCCACCGATGCTGCCGAACTCGTCTGCGTAGGCATAATACTGACGGCGTGTAGCAGTTGTTGTTGCTGTGCCATGCCATGTGATATACGTGCCGGTACCATTATCGGTTTGCCTTTGAACTGGATAACCTTCGTAAGAACCGGGCATGTAGTCATAGTACGATGTCATGATTTCTGTAGGGTAGGTGTAAAAACTGTAATTGGGGACAGGTGGGTTATCGCGATGATTAGCTTTGGATAGGGGAATTAATTTACTAACATCAATATTGGTAACAGCGGTTTTTTCCGAACCGGCGGGATCCATAAATTCTGCGTGAAGTGTGAGAGTCGATACAAAAAAGCATAAGAGTAAAAGTACTCCTAATTTTTTCATGTAATCCTCCATTTAATTTTTTTTAACATGTTAACACATTTAACCTCTCTAAGAAAATAACAACTTGCGAAATCTTAAATATATTAGATTCCTGACTTCCATATGTACTTTTTAATGTTATAGTAAGATAATATTCTTAAAATCTTTGTCAAGAAGTTGATTAGTAAAATAAAAAAAAGCCCGCTCGATGGACGAACAGGCTTATGTATAATGTAAGATTGAACTTATCTGCTAAGCATCATCTTCTTGGCAATTGTTGCACCATTGGTTTCCACTTTATAGAAGTAGATTCCATTTGCTACATCATTACCATATTGGTCAGTACCATCCCATGTTGCATGTCCTGCAGTATGAGAATCAGCAATCGAATCGATTGATTTCACGAGCTGACCTCTTGTGTTATAGATAGTGATTTCTGCGTTTTCCACGCCAGCTGAAGCTGCAAACTGGATCTGGGTATGTGAGAAGAATGGATTGGGAACGTTGCGAAGAGTCATAGATGCTTCTGGTTGTGGCTGTGCGGGATCTGCTGAATAGGTCATATCTCCAAAATTTATTTTGAATGAACAGTACACCATTTCGCCACCGGTTGCTGGACCCATGAGTTGGATCGAGCTGCCGTAGTCATTATCATCAAAGAAGTACATGTCAATCCGCCCCCAGCCATCGCCAAGGTCTTTGATCGTGGGATTGATATAGGGATACATCGTGATCATGTCTGCAAATCCCGGGAATACAGTGCTGTAGATATCAGCGAGTTCAATTGGGGCACTCCATGCTTCACCATTGTTATTTGTTGCAGAGACATAAAGAATTGGATGAGTCGCATATGCATCATATCCAGGTATTCCATCTTCTGCATACAGTGTTTTTGTGCCATCATTCCATACTTGAACCATCCATGGTTGTGTGACACAGGCAGCATTGCGTTGTGAATTTTCATGAAATCCAACATCAGCGGCAATAGAGAACGGATAAGTTCTCCACGGGTATATCAACGTATCTCCGCTTACTGCTTCGATTTCCCATGGAACACTGTGTCCGGACATTGTATCAATTCCTGGCAAATTAGGTACTTCACGAATTTCCCAAGTACCGTCAGTTTTATACACAACTTCAGCTTGGTACTGGAACTCGTAATAGGGCCAGTAGGATGCGCTCGCTGCTACAGTATCAACAGAGCATATCCAGAACTGCTCCGGTAAATGCATGTTTCCTTCGCTGTCAAAGGTCGTTGTTCTATGAGTCGAGTGCTGGTTGCCGGGCCATCCGATCCAGACATGGAGTTCATCAAGAAGCACGTCATCAATAGCAAATCCCGGACCGTTTTCTACTGCATAAAGCACATATTCATTATACATGCCAACATCTGTTTGATATGAATGGAAGTTTGCATAATCCCATGTTTCACCACCGTCATAGGAATCCCAAACATAAAATCCTTGAGGAACGACTTCGAGTCCTATTAAACCAGCGGTGTATCCGGCATAACCGAATATCGCAATATGCCCCGCATTGAAGGGATCTACTGCATAGGAGGGATAAGGACGACAGGAAAGACCTGTAGAGGGATCTGACCAGTCACGTGAAATATTCACGGGGCCCGACCAGTTGTTCTTGTCAAGCATGATATTGAGATCACCATAAACCCAGGTATCTTGTGGTACGTCTATCCAGCGGATAATATCATGTTCGATCTCTCCGTCAGGATTCTGCTGGCTAGTTTGATATACACGATAGTTACCGGTAGTAGCATAATCCGGTGCCATTCCAATTTGCATATAGGGCCAGATATACTCATCGACATAAGGGAGGGGTTGATCAAAGGTTACAGGAGTCTTCCAAAAACCGGGAATATGCAGAAGGGCATAGTCGTCAAAAGTAACACGCGTGTTGGTATCTTCTGGAGTGTCAGGCATAATATCGTGCCATGAGGCAATAGGATCACCGGAAGCCGGATGCATGGTCAAACCGGGATAACCCTGCCCTGTGTCAGAAGTAGTAATAGTAGCATATTCAATTGTTCCATCTGGGTGAACGTATGCCCAATATACTCTTCTATTATCAGTGGTATTTGGGCGACCGTGGAATACAAAGTATACTCCACCAAATGCGTCTGGCTGGCACATAATTGGACGACCACAGTAACTACCTGGCTGATAGTCATAGTAGTTAGTAAAACCTGCAAGGGTTGTAGGATCCTGAATGAATTCCCATTCAGGCACATCGAAGTTGCCATCATTTCTAGCCTGTGTGGCAGCTTTGAGATGCTTTGGTGCTTCGAGGGGAACTGTGGTCATGTTGTTGTTCACTGGTTGCTGAACATCGTTAGCCCAAACCATTCCTACGAGCACGAGGAGCATCATACATAACATAGCAATTTTTTTCATTTTTTTAATCCTCCATCATTTTAATGATTAATTACTAAAATTTCATCTTTAAAGATAGACGTATTGGTCCGGTAAGAAATGAACCATCCATCTTTTCTTCTAAATTACCAAAAGGAGTATATGCAGCATCAATATCCATAACAGCAAAGGAAGTAGGGAGCTTCCAGCCAAGTCCAAACGAAGCTGTTTGAGCATCAAGATTAAATTGATATCCACCGCGAAGGAAGAAGGTTCCGATTCTGTATTCAAGTCCGACATTATAAGTTTCAAGTCTGTCAACGCAGTTATCAACCTGGAACACTGCATTAATTGACTGCATCTTGGATTCGAGAACGGTCATTGCAACGCCAAGTGAGAAATTCATAGGAAGTGCAAATGAGAGTTCTTCTCTGTCTTCATCAACAAGTCCATCAGCATCATTATCAAGTAGATCATAGGGATCTTCATCAATAAGGCCATCTTTATCATTATCCAATGTGTACTTCATTTCAGGACCAAAATTTCTTAAGCTCATACCAATCGTAAAATTTTTCCAACCGGTATTATAAAGAGATCCAAGATCAACACTCCAACCATTTACATCATATTCATCAAGGTTTTCTCTGAGATATTTGAATGAGAGACCGATTGAGAATTTATCAGTAAGCATGGCTGCGTAGGAAAGCCCAGCCATCATATCACTACAGGTGAACTGTTCCCCATTTGGTCCGAATTCATCAGCAGTTGTCACGTCCATCCAGTCCATATACAATATCGACCCACTGATTCCGAACACTCCGAGGGAGGTTGGAAATGCAAAGGTCAGATAATCATAATTTATATCTGCAACATAGCGAGTGTGGGTTACAAATAATTCACTGCCATTTGTAAATGCGAGACCAGCGACATTCCAATAGGTTGAAGAAGCACCTTTTGTATATGCCGTGTATGCTTCTCCCATACCGATAGCACGAGCGTCAACACCAATTTTGAGGAATTGAAGACCGGTAGTACCGACTTTAGCAAAAATATCAGCTTGAACCAAGGTTGGTATAAGTAAAAGGGCCAATATTACAAAAATTATCCTTTTCATGTTAACCACCTTTATTTAATTAAAACAAGTTTATCGACTTTAACATTACCAGTCGCATGATCTTTTACAGAATATAGATAAACACCACTTGCAATGATCTGATCATGTTTCGAAAGGAGATCCCAGGGTTCCATTCCACCTGGGGCTATACCAGTATGAGTTGCTTTACTAGGATTGATAACATCAACAGTTGAAGTGCCATTATGTTCAATTTCATCAACGAGGTCACCGGCAAGAGTATATATCTTTATAGAGCATTTTTCAGGAAGATTTACAAACCAGATACGCTTACTTCTGTCACCGTTCTCATCTTTATCACGCCTTCCGTCGAACTTACTTTGTCCAAGGTAAGGATTTGGCACGACATAGACATCATCGAGATTGGAAGCAGCAGACGGACCGGCAAAGACAGTTATTCGGTTTCCATCTTTACCTGACTCAAGTGCCTGAAGACTCTGCGAAGGAATACCTCTGTCAAAGGTTGTGACAGCAAAATAGTTCTCTACACCTTTTTCAGGATAGAGTATTTCACTTATATAGTATCTGCGTGAAAGTCTGTTCTTCTTAAACTCAAGTAATCCTTCAGGATGTGCCTGACCAAGATGGCCGGGGAATGGGATCAGTTTGTCATCATAGAGGGCGAGATAAAGTTTGTCATCTATAGAAAGATTTTTTAGAAGAAGTGCATTTGCCTGCTTTTCACTTTCTGTAAGTATTGGATGAGCAGGAGTAGGAGCATAGGGAGGATTCACATCAGCGCTATCTAAAATATTGTAAAGCGGAATTCCATGTACCTCATCTCCAGAGAGAATATTTGTAAAAGAATATAGAGAATCAAGACGATAGTAATCAGTCCAGTATACAGTGCTGTCTGTAGTATAGATAATATCTTTTACCGGGTCAGATCCCACTATATATTTCATGAGAATTCCATTATTAATACCGAGCTGGCCACCATAGTATACTTCCATACTGTCAACAGGAAGATCCATACAGACATCATAGTCTCTCATGTCCTGAGGAGTATCGACTTTATCCCAGCGGTTTATTCTCATATAAGCATCTTGTTCGCCGGAATTGGAAGCTTTCCACAATGAGTAGCCCTGGTAGTCATGTCTCAATCTGAAAGCAGTCCACGGATTGACTTTTGCATTTATGTTATATCCGCCACCATTCCAATGGTCAGGATTAAATTCTTCCGGGAAATATCCATAATGAGCTAACTGCTCATCGTATTTACTGATATAGCTGTCAAGATATGGAATAGTGTTCTGCCAGCCGACAAATTCTTTTGTGAGTGTCATTCTATCAACGGTGAACTCGGAGCGGTTATCCCAGTAGACAAAAATAGTATCACCGTTCTGAGATTGGTCAAGTGTCATGTTTGGTATATCCGGTGGACCAGGTGCTTCATAGTGTCTAAATGTATCAGGGAGCACCACTGTTGTAAGAGTTTGTGCTTCACCATACAGTGTTTTGGACCACACCGCAGTTCTTTTAAGTTCTTCAATGTCTTCACCGGGGAAAACTGCAATAACGATTTTCATTGTTTCGTAGGGTTTAAGGTTCCAGCTTGAGTCTGTAGGTGCAACGAAACCTTGCTTATCACCATAGAATGCGAAGAGGAATCGAGTATCTACAGGATCATTGAGTTGAGCACCGGGGTCCTCGCGAAGGGAAGTGAATTTAAGATCAAAGGAATCTGTGTTGTGTGTCATCAACCAATACTTTTCATTTCGAACCGCATTAGGGACATTATGTGTGGGACCATCACCGACTTCCCATGTCCAGCAGGCAAATTCCAACTGTTCTGGGTCAGGAGAACACACACGAGCACCAATATATCCTGTGGTGAGACCTCCATCCTGGTCAGCATCATAGGTGTAGGCAAATTCGTATCCTTCACCGGGAACATAACTGCTTATGTCCTCACCGGCACGTGATGTAGCACCCCACGCCTGTGGACCTACATCACAATCCATATATACAGCCATTGCGCAGTCAAAAAGAGTGTCAATAGGATTCATGTTAGTAATATCAAACTCAACATATACCAAATTTTTGATATACTCATAACTCCACTGGAAACTTACCTGGCGTACTCGAATATTATTTGGTATATGCTCTTGAGAATAGGATGATGATTCTTTTACTCTTTCTCCGGGAGTTCCAAATGGACTGTAGTCATAATAGTAACCAAGATAATCCTGTTCTGAGATAGGATAACCATCTTCATCACGAAGAAGATCTCCGTCATCGTCCTGAGCTTGAGCAAAGTTATATATGCTGTCCGGATCGACATATCCCAGATCCAGGAAGCCGAGGGGGAACCAGATATCAATATTAGAAAGAATTTCAGCCGGCTCACATTGCGTTCTTTCTACTGCACCTCGGAACTCATTATCACCAGGTAAAAAAGTGCTGAACTGATTGGGCATAGTACTTCTATAAGGGAATGCAAAACCAGCAGGATCTTCATCGATCCTTCCATCGCCATCGTCATCTTCACCTGGTTCCTGATCACGGATCGATGATTCAACCACACCATCGCTCAGATTGTAGATATCATACGTAGGTCCGAGAACATTTTCTTCAAGCGGATTGTACGCTGGTAAGAATTCATAGTAATCAGCATCACCATCAAAGCCGACAGTCACGAGAGTGTCAATGACTCTACCGAATTCCATATTAGTTGTGCCGGTTGTTTCTTGTGCGGCATCTTGCCAATACAGCATCTGCCCGAAGTCATTTCTGCGCTGTTTACACGCACCGAACCACAAAGCGCCCTGGTAGAGATAGTCAATACCAGATCCTCCTGGATATTCCAGGGATGGCCATTGCGGTACAACGTCATCGCCTGATCCAAAGAAACCATAGTTACTTATTCGTAACCATATGTTTCCGACATTGTGATAGTGAAAGATATCAAGTCTTTTGTCTGCGCCGGAGCCACCATTTACTGATCGACCCCAAAGAAAAGTACTTGAGAGCATCAGCATGAGGAGAACTACCAGAAAAACAGGCAGGAAACCAATTTTAGAGCGCATATTATTACCTCCTACTTTCTTCATTAAAATTTTATTTTTCATATTACATTACAACTTTATAACTGGAATGTGATCGGAAAGATCACCCATACTGCGACAGGTTTACCCTGATTTTTTGCAGGTATGAAAGTCCATTGTCTAACTGCAGTAATTGCTGCTTCGTCTAGACCGCCGGGACCTGATTGAAGACTTTTCACAACTTCAACAGCCCCAACTGAGCCATCTTCAAAAACCTCCGCTCGTAAGGTAACAGCGCCCTCGATACCCGCGTTTTGTGCAAACTGTGGATATATCGGGTCAACTTTTTTTATGCGAATAGGTTCTTCTTCGTGAACAACGAATTTAGGAGTGGTACCTTCTCTGGAAACAGGAGGTGGTTTGGTGAGATCAAGAGTAGTGGGTCCGATAGTTTCGATTTCTTCAATCTCTTCATCTTCACTCATATCACCTTCTTCAATTGTCAGAGGAATAATAGGTTTTACTTCTTCGGGTGGTTTGAATTTCTGTCGAACTTCAGGTGGTATCTCAATGGTTTGGATTTCTTTTGCTTTATGCTGATAGGGTTTCACTTCGATCTTTGGAAACACCAAAAAAGTGAAAAGCAGCAAAAGAAGTGCGAGAGATAATGATTTTTCATAGAAAGAACTCGCAACATCTTTCCAATCATGGTAAGTATTAACAGATTTCTTTTGCATAATATAAAACCTTTAGTATATTCATGTTACGTTACCTAGATTTCCGCGCTTCAAAGGATATTCTCAAAGCATTTGCCCTTTTTAACTCGTTCATCACATCTACCATAATGCCATATTCAGTATCTTTATCAGTTCTAAAACTAGTGATCATTGCTGGATTATCTGCAATCTTACTTTGCATCACGAATTGGATCTGACTGACCTGTGTTGCAAAATCATCAATAGAGATAAGACCTGAACGGCTGATATAAATAGTGGCTGCATTTCGTCTGTTGATCTTCTGAACGGCTTGCGCTCGAGGAAGATTGACTTTCAGACCTTTTTCTTTTACAAATGTGGTAGAAACCATAAAGAATATCAGTAGTAAGAAGGCAATATCGGACATTGAAGCGTTAGGTATTTCAGAAGCGACCTTTGTTTTTCTAACTATTTTTGCCATAGTGCCTCTTATCTGGTAGAAAGTGAAACGGTTTGTGCGCCGGCAGCGAGCAATCTGTCAAGTGCACGCACCATCATTTCGTATTTTGCTCTTCTGTCAGCTTCAAGCACAAATACCATTTTAGGGTTCTCAATGATTTTTTCATTTACGATACGTTCAAGTTCAACAGGAGTAACAATTTCATCGTTAACAGCAATATCTCCTCTTCTGTTCACCTTGATCTTTGTAAGGTTCTCCTTCTTGATCTTTACCTTTTTGCCACCCGATTCGGTGTGTGGAGGAAGTACCAAGCCAAGTCCTTCTTTCACGTCAAATTTTGTAGTAACCAGGAAAAAAACAAGCAAAAGAAAGGCAACATCAGCCATTGAGGATGTAGGAATCTTAGGAGTGAGACGCGGTTTTTTTGCTTTTACAATGTTCATGCTAACTCAATTCCTAACACTGTTATTTAATTTCTGATAAGGTTTCGGTCAGTTTTTCCGAACCTGTTTGCATGTCGATTATCAAACCATCAATAATTGAGACAAAGAAGTTATTGAACAACTGAATTGGGATAGCAACAGCCAAACCTGATGCTGTGGTGATCAAAGCAACTGATATACCGCTTGCAACAATAGTAGGTTCAACTTCACCGGCAGCTGCGATAGCTTCAAATGCCTGGATCATACCAACAACTGTTCCCAAGAAACCAAGCATGGGTGCGAGGTTAATGGTTGTGGCTAGAGCAATAAGCCCTTTTTCAAGGAAAGACATTTCAAGGATTGCAGCATGTTCGACTGCTTTTTCCACTTCTTCGGATCCCTTATCTGCTTTTAGCAACCCGGCATGAAGGACACTGGCAACAGGACCCCGGGTTTTTGCACAAAGTTCTGTTGCTTCATCGAATTTCTTGTCTTTTACTAAAGGGAGAAGTTTGGCTAAGAAATCGTGAACAGAAATTTTTGCATAACGAAGGGAAATGATCTTCCAAATTGAAGTTGCTAATGCCCAGATAACCAAAATGAGCATCGGGTACATGACCCATCCACCCTTGATAAAAAGGTCAACTAAACCGCTTCCAACAATTTTTCGTGCAAAGGCTTCCATACCTCCAGTTTGTGCTGTTTCTTCAACCACAACTACTTCTTCAACGATAGCTGTTGTGTCTTCAGCTGTCACTGCTTCCTGTGCACAAAGATTGCCGACAAACATGCCAACTAATAATAATGCCAAGAATAGAATTCTGAGTTTCTTATTGGTATACACTTGTATATCCTCCTTAATTTTTACCATTCAAATTTTACGCCTAAGGAAATTCTGCGACCTACTGAATAAATATTGGGATTGGATAGACCGGCAAGGTAGATGGCAGCGCCGGTGACATCTTCGCCATCTTCTCTCTCAATTTTGCCATCATGATTCAAATCATAGGTATCCCAATAGGTCAGGGTTCCTTTATCCTGTGTTTCACCAGTTTTTGCGTCTACATAATTGATATTTAATGTATTAAATAAATTTGATATGTTAACGAAGATACTGAATTGTGTATCTCCAAAAAGTTTGAAGGACTTGCTGACCCTCAGGTCAGCAGAATTTGTCCAGGGAAGTCTGTCGGAATTTGTTTCTAATTCTACATTACTGTCAGGATCAGGTGTAAGGGGCGTATATGGAGCACCGGATTGAATTCTCCAAAGCAAGCTGGCATAGAATTTATCAGGCATTTTTAACCCGAGGAGATAGAATTCTTCATCCTCTGGGATCCTGAAATCTATATTTACAGATGCATTATGACGAATATCCCAGGTAAGAGGGAATTCCCGCAGGTTGTCACGTGCTTCATGAGCGCCGGAATTACGTCCGTTTGCCCATGAGTAGGTATAACCTATAGTGCCGCCCCAGAAATTACTGAAGCGTTTTCGAAGAGTAAGCTCTACACCGCGAGCGCTGCCATAGTCTTCAGAAATATAGAGCCAGTATTGTCGTCCTGCCTGAGCAATACTGTCGGGCAAGAGCGAGTAGTCGTTATCAAGAATACTGACAAGGTTATAAATATTTTTATAGAAAAGTGTTACATCCAGAAGATAATCCTCACCCATCTGATGCTCGACGCCAACTTCATAGGTAATAGTTGTTTCGGGTTTAAGGTTTGGATTGCCAACATTCGTGCCGACCTGTCCGGCTTCCGGAGTTGCACTCGTGAACACATACTGCATGGGAGGAAGCTGGGTTTGATAGTTATATGCAAAGTGCAGCACGTCCTTTTCTGTTATTGGATGAGACACACCCAAACGGGGGCTGACCATGATCTGGAATTTCTTAACATCTTCTGTCTTGGTCATATATCCACCACTGCCGTCATCAACAATGTAGGTTACTTCATCCCACTGAGCGTCGATATATTCACCAGTCGTATCGCTTTTCACCTGGTATTTATCTCCAAGATACCAGAAGTCCATACGCATACCGGCATTAACGATCATGCCTTCCCATTCCATTTTATCCTGAAGATAGAAAGCGCCCTGCCAGGGATATGCTTTATACCCGTCAACTTCGCCACCTGCAAAATGGATGCCATTCTGGAAATCTTCTTCGGTATATATTTTACCATCCCAACCAAGATAACCATAGTACGAAAGAGAATCAACAGGTATTCCCATACCAGTTGTATCAACATCTTTACCTTTAAGGTAATTGGGTAATTTTTTTGCATCGTCAATTTCCCATGGACTGGTTAAACGGTCTTTATAAATCTCGTTAAACATAATTTCAAGACCGGTTTTGGCTTGATGTATTTCGTCTATCTGATAGGTGAAATCACTTCGCAGTGTGTACGTAATGGTTTGATCTTTCCAGAAATTACCAGCATGAGTTCCGGGATTGGAGAAAAAGGGAATTGGTTGTTCGTTATGTAATTGATCATAATATTCGACAACCTCATTTAGTTCTGCACCAGGAACGTGTACACCGAAATTATCATAATCTGGAGAATCAATCCATGTAGGATTATTCCAGTCGGTATTTTGTGATTCGAAATACCAATCTCTGTCTACACCGGAGTTGAGATCAATGTTTGTCTCAAAGCGGCTTGCACGGAGTGTGTAAAACATTTTTGGAGAGAGAGTGTGATCCCACGTTAACGCTACCTGGTTATGCTCGGTAGTCCAGTGGTTCATGTAGCGAAGTGACAATCTATTCAAGTAACTGAAAGGAAGATTAGTTTCTCTGTCACCTCGTACTGCAGCAGTTAATTTAACAGTAGGACTGACTTGGAATTTAGTTTTCAGGTTTGCCTGATAGTTGTTAACATGTCTGTCACCAACATCAAAGAGCCAGACCTTCTTTCTATCTCCTGCAATAGAATTAATTTGATCGACGTAATGTAATGAATCTCCGAAGCCAAAATAAGATAATTGTCCCAATGGATCGTATAAAGGATTATCTTCTTCAAGTGAATAATAATCTTTGTACCGTCCATCTGTCCATGCGCCGGTCGTGTTTAGATAAAAAGTAAATTTATCTCTTTGATGCTGTGAACCGGCAGGAATAATTGGTCCGCCAATAGCAAATTTAACCTTGTCTTCATTGCTTCCCTCATCAAAAATGTGGTCAGAGCTTACTTCAAATTTTCCTGAGTATTCTGGACCACCTGACTTGGTAACAAGGTTAATAATAGCCGATTGTGCGTTACCGAATTCTGCGGTAAAGCCACCTGTTTGAACAGACATGTCTCCCACAGCGTCCATATCGAGCTGCATTCCAAATCCATTATCTACAGGATTTGAAACGGACATACCGTCAACAGTATATACTACCTCATTTGCACGACCACCTCTGATATGGAGATTTTCTCCAGATCCGACAGCGCCTGCAGTAACAGCAACGATTTCCTGTATGGACTGAACCGGCATTTGTTTAATGTCTTCAGCTGTAATGATTTTCTCTGAACCGGTAATGTCCTTCTCAACAAGCCTCTGTTCCGCTCTCACGGTGATACCTTCGATTTCGGTATCAGTACTTTTGAGTTCAAAGTTCAGGGTTGTGGTCAAATCCAGATTGATTTTGACACCCGTAACAGTGACTGCCTGATATCCCAGTCGGAAAGCTTTAATCTCATAGGTGCCAGGAGGAATGTTTATTACCATGAAACGACCTTTGTCGTCCGAGGACGCACCCATCTGTTTTTCAATAATGAGTACATTCGCACCAATAACGGGTTCTCCTGAATCTACATCAGTAACACGGCCAGCAAGTTTACCAGTGGTTCCTGCATTAAGCACGGCTACCATGAAAAAAAGCACAACGAATATAAAAGCAAATACGTACCTTTTCATAGCTTCTCCCTTCATAAAAAATTGGCCTTAGGTACTAAGACACGGGGCTAATTTCGAGTGAGTTAAAACATATGTCAACTTTTTTTTACTTCGACAAAACATTACATTTCATCGATGTTATACTTATTTTTGAAACCTTCATACAATTGATTCTCATATTGGGTCAAATTTCCATTTTCAGAATAGGATATTCCAAAATGTTTTTGGAAATTATTTTTTAGGATATTTACAAAGTCATTGAAATGCATGGATTTTGCGATTACATCATTTATTGCAATCGTTTTTTTTGATAACAATTTCTTTATTATTTCTTTTTCTTTATTACTATTTGTGGGTATCAGTTCTGCCATAAGCTCCTGATTGTGATTAAGTAAAATTGAGCCATGCTGAAGCAGGGCATTACCCTTGCGGATTTGCGCACTGCCGATTATCTTTTTGCCTTTGTAATTTATTTCGTATTTAGATGCGCTTGTAAAGCAGGGATTTACCCAAATTTTCTGCTCTTTGTCAGAAGGCATACTGTTCTGCATCTTCGCATCAATACCGATCTCCCGGAGTGTGTCGAGCAGTACTTCTCCTATCTTTTTATAGGATTCCAAAACCGAACCTGCAAGGATTCCATCGGTTCTGGAAATAACAGCGTACGTAACTTCATCATAGTGAAGCACAGCTCTGCCGCCTGTCGGTCTACGCACGAGCCCGAAACCATACTCTTTTACCTTGTCCGGTAGAATATGCTCTTTTATTTTCTGATGATACCCAAAAGAAACAGTTGGTGGGTCCCAATCATATACACGAATTGCAGGTGGATCATTTTTATTGATAATTCCGAAAAGGATCGCTTCGTCCATCGCCATGTTTTCATAGGGTTTGAGTTTTCCTGAATTAATAAAACGCCAGGTTTCTTTCATTATATAAGAACTACTTTCTGTACACCTTTTATGATAGTACCGATCACATGAGCATCAGTTTGCTCAAGAATCGTATTCGTCTCTAATTTGTTAACTACAGCGATCATGCCAATTCCCATATTGAAAGTCCGGTACATTTCGTCTTCATCAACCTGCCCTTCCTGCTGAAGAAAATTGAAAAGAGGGGGGACTTCCCACGATGTTTTTTTCACAATTGCAGACATTCCCCCAGGAATTATTCGTTTAAGATTTCCCGGGATACCTCCACCTGTGATATGTGCAAGTCCTTTAATAATACGCTTGTCAATAAAAGGTTTAAGGACAGGATAATATGACCTGTGCACAGCGAGAAGTGCTTCTGCAATGGTTTTTCCCAATTTATTTATATATGAATCCGGTTTGAGCTTAAGCAGATCAAATACGATTTTACGAGCGAGCGTGTAGCCATTAGTATGAAGTCCGGTTGAAGAGAACCCGAGTAGTACATCGCCATCGTAAATTGTCTTGCCTGAGATTACATTCTCTTCGTCAACACAGCCGATAATGGTGCCGACGAGATCAAAATCATCCTTCTGATAAAGAGACGGCATTTCTGCAAGTTCTCCACCGATAAGAGCGCAGTCGTTTTCCCGGCACGCAAGAGAAAGCCCTTTAATAATTTTTTCTACATGCTGAGGTATAACTTTTCCTATGCCGATATAATCGAGAAAAAATAGCGGAAATGCACCTTGGGTGAGGATATCATTCACACAGTGATTTACAATATCCTGCCCGACCGTGTCCCATTTTTGTGCTAGATTTGCAACCTGCACTTTTGAGCCGACGCTGTCTGTGCTTGATGCCAAAATCGGCTGCTTCCATTTTGATAGATCGAGTTTGAAGAGCGCACCAAAGGAACCGATGTCCATGACCACATTTTTTGAGAAAGTGCTTTTTGCAAGCGGTTTTATCAACTCTACGGCTTTTTCGCCTGCGCTGATGTCAACACCAGCTTTCTTATAATTCATTTTACCTTTCATTATTCAAACTGAGTATAATTTTTAAGCTTGTCAAAGCGCAATTTTATTTTTTCCTTTGAGAGCTTTGTGAGGGCATCTAAGCTGAAACCTTCAACATCGAATGCTGAAGTGATCGTTCCCATGATGGCTGCCTGTTTCAGAGTTTTATCTTTGAGTGTTTTGCATGATGCAAGATAACCCATGAAACCACCCGAGAAGCAATCTCCCGCACCGGTTGTGTCCAGAACCTTTTTGAGCGGATAGCCCGGAGCAAAGAAATAAAAATCCTTCTTTACGACCATCACGCCGTGCTCTCCCTTTTTGACGACTACGATTTTTGGTCCGTATGTGAGTATCTTCTGGTATGCATCATATAAATAATGTTCCTGTGTGAGCAAACGGATTTCTTCATCATTAATAAAAAGAATATCAATATGTTTAAACATTTCTATTAATTTATCGAGTTTCTTGATGATCCAGTAGTTCATTGTATCCGCAGCAATGATCTTTGGTTTTCGCATCTGAGATATTACATTAAGCTGTATTTCCGGATCGATATTTCCAAGCAATACAAACGGGGAATCGCGCAGATCGTCAGGAATAATCGGGTTGAACTTCTCGAAAACATTTAAGTGAGTTTCCAGCGTAATAGCTTGATTGAGATTCACATAACGCCCTCTCCAACGAAAAGTTTTTCCATCAGCAAAATGTAAAGCCGATGTATTCACTCCGTGCTTCTTCAGGAGTTCCACATGCTTTTTGGGGAAATCCTGTCCGACTACGCCAATGATGGAAACATTATCATAAAGAAAACTTGCTGAAACCGATGAATATACTGCAGAACCACCAAGCACATCGTGCACTTTTCCATGATGATTTTCAATACTATCAAGGGCTATAGAACCAACGACCAGTAAACTCATTATTCTGTGTCCATTTCTTCAATTATCACAGTGGCAGGTTTGTTCTTATCATTGAGAATGTAGTCCCAGAATTTTGAAACTCCTCCTGTAGAAAAAAAACGGACAAGCAGGATTAGCAATATCAACAGTATGATTCTAATAATGAGTTTCCAAATCGAAGTGAGGTCTTTATTTCGATAGTCTCTTCGTTTTTTCCATTCATCAGTGAAAAAAGACATATTATATAATATTTTTCAAACCCTCAGCAAAGCGCTGCAGTCCCTCTTCAATATTCTCCATGGAATTTGCATATGAAAAGCGGACATAATTGTTTACTCCGAAAGCTAAGCCGGGAACAATTGCAACAAAATAATTTTTCAGAATATAGTTGCAAAAGTCTGCCGAGGAGGTGATATTCTTCTTATTATTATGTAAATAATAGGAAATGTCGGGCATTGCATAAAAAGCGCCTTTGGGAAGCGTGCATCTTACATTTGGGATTTTATTCAATTCTTTCACAAGAAAATTTCTTCGCTTCTCGAACTGTTGTCGCATCTTCTCAATACTACCGTCATTCTCTGTGAGAGCAACGATGGCAGCTTTCTGTGTCATAGAATTTACATTCGATGTCGTATGACTCTGGATACGGCTTGCATATTTAATGACCTCTAATGGTCCAGCAGCGTATCCGAGACGCCAGCCGGTCATGGCATATGCTTTGGAAACGCCGTTTATCACAATTGTGATTTCTTTTACTTCAGGAGAAAGCGATGCAATAGATACATGCTCTTCACCATCATAAATGAGTTTCTCATAGATTTCATCAGAAATAATAAGAATGTTATGCTTCACACATACTTCTGCTATACCAAGCAGTTCCTCTTTGGAGTAGACAATTCCCGTAGGATTATTCGGTGAGTTTAAAATGAGCGCTTTAGGATTGCTCAGTGAAGAAAGTGCTTCATCGAGCTGTTGGGCTGTGATCTTGAAATTTGTGCTCATATCTGTGGGAAGCAGGATTGGATGTCCGTCAACCATTTCTACCTGTGATGTGTAGCTCACCCAGTAGGGAGATGGGATAAGCACTTCATCGCGGGGATCGCATATTGCGAGGAGGATATGAATGATCGAAGCTTTCGCTCCGGGAGAAACAAGTATCTGATCTGCCGTGTAATCGAGTCCATTGTCTTTTTTGAATTTCTCTACAATTGCCTCACGAAGTTCAAGAATTCCAGCAGAGGCAGTATAGTGAGTAAAATTTTCATCCAGCGCTCTTTTTGCTGCTTCCTTTATATAATCGGGCGTATTAAAGTCCGGTTCACCAACCCCGAAATTTATCACATCATGTCCTTCCGCTTTCATCTTTTTGGCAAGGGCAGAAACGGTTAGTGTGGGGGATGGTTTGATCGCACGAGCGCGGTGTGAAAGTAAAGTATTCATTACGTCTCCAGATAATTACAATTCATACACTATTTTGGATAGATCGGCAGTTTTGACAAATGTAGAATGGATCATACGAAGAAGTGCCATGCGGTTTTCTCGAAGCTGCTCATTCTCTACCATGACCATCACATTATCAAAAAATGTATCAATAAAATCTTTTAATTCTACTAGGTCATCAAAACAGGCATTGTAATTTTTTTCTTCAAAATGAGCTTCATAAATAGGGATGATCTTGGCGAGTTTTTTATAGAGTTGTAATTCCTCTTTTTCATCAAAGAGCCCTTCATTCAAAGGAACAATCATTTGTGAGCTCTCAAGAATATTTGACGCTCTTTTAAATCCAATGATGAAATTTTTGAAATCTTCATGCAATTTAAATTCCTGCAGACTTCTGGCTCGTATCATCAAATCGGGAATATCTGTATGATCTGCTTCAATTACTGCGTTTATCACATCGTAATCGATTCCCGAATTTTCAAGGTACTTACGTATTCTTTGAAGAAAGAATTCGATTACTTCAGCTCTCAAACCTTTATCAGGTTTTTTGAAAGTGGTAATGCTTTCGTCGATAAAATTATCAAGGTTCAGGGTCAGATTATTTTCTGCGAGGATGGAAATAATCCCATTTCCTGCTCTCCTTATCCCGAGAGGATCGCTTGTGCCGGTGGGTTGTAATCCGATCGAGAAACATCCGACAATTGTATCCATTTTATCAGTGATCGAGAGAATGGTTCCTGTTTTTGTCTCAGGGAGAACATCATCCTTGAAACGCGGCAGGTATTGTTCGAATAGTGCTTGTGCAACTTCTTTGTCTTCGCCATCATTCAAGGCATATTGCCAGCCCATGTAGCCCTGCAATTTGGTATATTCCTTTTCTCCAAGAATAAGTGTGGTCAGATCGGATTTGCACAGATAAACCGCTCTTTCGATCTTATCTTTTTCGTATGAAAGAACATCTGCACACCATTTTCCAAGAGATTTCATTCGTTCGATCTTATCGAAAAGCGTGCCGAGATTTTTTATGAAAGTGATATTTTCCAGCTTTTCTACTCGTGCTGCAAGCGGTGTTTTTTTGTCTGTATCAAAGTAGAATTTCGCATCGCTCAACCGTGCGTTGATGACCCGTTCATTGCCGTAGAGCACTTTGTCTATCGTGTCAGGATTGCTATTCCCGATGCCGATGAAAAAGGGCATAATTTCATTATCTTTATTCTGAACGGAGAAAGATTTTTGTGTTTCTGAAAGTGTGGTTGTAAGCACTTTTGGGGGCAGGAAAAGAAATGATGTGTCAAAGGTTCCCACGATAACAGATGGATATTCAACCAGGTCGGTCACAGTATCGAGCAGTTCTGGGTTCTCAACAGGTGTGGCATTGATCTCCGCAGCAGCAATCTGAATTTCCTGTTTGATCTGTGCCTTTCTTTCATTTCTGTCTGCAATAACAAAGTGTTCTTTTAATAAAAGGATATATTTATCAATTATATATATATCAATATTATTATGTAATTTCTTAAAACGGTTTCCGAAAGTATATGTGTTGCTGGTTATTCCATCGATCTCAAATTTGAGCAGTTTGTCATTATACAGTGCAAGAAGCCAACGTATTGGACGTGCAAACAGTAGTGTTCCATTTCCCCAATGCATTTTTTTTGGGAAGGGAATTTTTGGAATGACTTCAACGGAAATGGTGCTGAGAATTTCGTGGGTTTGTTTTCCCTTTATATGTTTTATAACACTGAGATACTCGCCTTTTGGAAGTTCTTTAATAATGATGTCTTTTTCTTCAAGACCCTGCTTCTTAAGAAATCCCAATCCTACCTTGTTGAGATTGCCTAGTTCATCATAAGCAATACGCTTAGGAGGTCCCACGATTTCTTCAGAAGAATCTTCTTGAGCTGCGGGAAGACCGGTTATCATTATACATAATCTGCGTGGAGTGGAATAGTGTCTGATCTTCTCAAAATTAAGTTGAGCTTCTTGTAGTTGTGAGGAAAAATATTTCTGCAAGAATGTAATCGCAGGTAGGATGTAAGAAGCTGGTAATTCTTCTGTTCCAATTTCGAAGAGATAGGAGTTACTATTCATGTTGAGGGGGAAATTTTCTGATGGGGTAAAGCGTGTCAAGATTTTGGGTGTGCTGATTTGTTTTGGTTATATTCTCTCTCCAGAAGAAAGGTTGCCGGTCCGAAGTTCAGAAGGTCAATTTCCATGAGTGCACCGAATTTGCCAAATTTTGTTGGAACTCCAAGCTCGTTGAGGGACTTGCCAAAATATTCGTATAATGATTTTGCTTTTTCGGGAGGGGCAGAATCGGAAAAGCCGGGACGGTTACCTTTCTTTGTGTCCGCATACAAGGTGAATTGTGAAATGAGCAGAATTTCTCCACCAATATTTTTCACGCTGAGATTCATCTTACCTTCATCATCCCCGAAGATGCGCAGGTTCACTGTCTTTCTTGCAAGGTAATCTACTTGGGCTTCGGTATCATTGTGCCCGACTCCCAGAAAGACAAGCAATCCTTTTCCTGTTTTTGAAATAAGTGTGCCTTCCACAGAAACAGATGCGCGGTTCACGCGCTGAATAAGCAGACGCATAGCACCTCCTGAGATTTAATGTTATTAGACTATTTTTTGCTGATGTTTTGTCAACAATCATCAATTTCTTGACGAGAAAAATCAATGTGCTCATACAAGAACTTCCTATGAAAAAGAGCAAAAGAAACATATTTAGACTGAATAAAATATTGACCGTGAAGGGAATGAGCCGACATTTTGGCAATCAAAAGAGGAAGACAGCCTATATACTTTGATACTATCAAATTTTCGCTTATGGAGAGCACACCGCCAATTGACGGAATAAACCGTAAATATTAGAATAATTATGTGTAAAGATAGTAATAAGTTGAGTAGGTATGAAGACTAAATCTGTTTTCTTTATCGGCATCCTGTTTTTTGTTGCAGCAGGTTATACACTTCTGCAGCATAATGCGATACAGGCAGAAACCATCATCAAAGAAGGTGAGGAGAAATCACAAGAGAAAATAGTCGAAGTCATAGACAGCACCGGGAAAATACAGAAAGACACACTCCTCATTGCTACCGATACGCTCTTTATTGAAAAACCGGAACTCGGCATTGTCGATACAATTTCCTATGCTGATACACTAAATCTAACAAAAGAACACGAGAAACAAAAAGATACAATTAAAGTCGTCCCCAACAAAAATACATATCCACAGCGCTTGTCATCTTTTCCCAATTTATTCCATCATACTATTTCCATGCCCCTTATGGCAAAAGAGGACTCTACAGAGGTTGTTGAATACCTGCAGAAGGAAGCATTCCCCCCAAAGAAATTCAATAAATATTTCGTGAACTCTACACTTTACGAACACTCTGACGAAATTGATGTAAGAAAGCACAGGGTGTTGGTAAAAAGTTCATTTGGAGGAGCCCGGGTTCATGCTCCTTTTGCGCTGGGTCTGGAAAACTATTTGAATGTGCGTTTCCGTGAGCAGCTCTATGAATATTTATACGAGGATATCGAACAGGCGGAGCAACTTCGTGTTCAGAATAAACAGGCACAGGGAATTATTCCTGATATTGAATTCCCAAAGATAAAAATGCCCAAATCAATGCGCCGTTTTTTTGGTGATAATATTGGCCGACTCAAAGTGACCGGTTCTCAAAAAATTACTATCGGCGGCTCGTCAACAAAACGTAAACCGGAAACAGTTAGTGAGAGCTCAAACAAAGGATTTTTCCCTGACCTTAAAATGGAGCAGAAACTCAATCTGGGCATCAGCGGAACGATCGGGAAAAAGATAAAGGTCGATGTAAGACAGACCTCTGATGAATCAATTTTTGAGAAAAATGAGATAAGCATCAAATATGAAGGTGACGAAGATGATCCGATCAAGCTGATCGAGGCAGGTGACACACGACTCTCGCTTTCGGGTTCACAGTTTATCAGCTACTCTGCATCTTCGGAAAACTTGTTTGGCATCAAAGGCGAATTTGAATTTGGCAAACTCAAACTCACGACCATTATCAGCCAGCAGGAAGGGCAGCAGGCATCTGCATCAGCAACCGGGAATGCCGTTGAGCAGGAGACTGAGTATATGGATAAGAACTTCGTCCGCAATAAATATTTCCTGTTTGATGAACCGGACAGCTTATTTGTAGACTCGAATGGGGATGCGGTCGATCCTGATACACTCCCTATGACCCAATGGAGCTATCTCTCTGATAAGATGCCGAAAGACGGTTCAGTCAGGGTTTTCATTGATGATGGACGCATAGATCCAAGTGATGTATCGGGTTATGATCTTGAGGGAAATGAATATAAATTTTATGAACTCACAGATCCAATAAATGATTTCTTGATAGATTATTTGAACTCACCATACATGATCGAATTCGGTGTGGGAATTTCAAATAATTATGCCATTGGTGTCATCTACGAAGAACGTTCCGGAAATGAATGGGGAAGCTGGCCCCAGGGTGGGAATCTTGAAGTGAAGATGATCAAAAAGAACTATAACGTTACTGCCGAAGATCTACCCGAAGCATTGTGGGGTTATCAAATAAAGAATATTTACAGTCTCGGGGGTCAGAACATTGATGCCCAGGGATTTGAGATGAAAATATACTACTATCCCCCAGGAGCTGGAGGTGAAGTGGAGTACGGGATCGTAGATTCCAACGATGTATTGCATAAATTCGTTGATATTCTTGATCTTGATACAAACGGAGACGGTATTGTAAATGCAAATGATGAGACCATTGATTTGGAGAAGGGTATTGCACAATTTCGTATGTGGGAACCCTTCCAACAGCACTGGTTCTCGGAATTCGACAGCACTCTTGGTAATCCAATGGTTTATAATGAGCTTAATCCTGACCCGACAGAGGACGATTATAATCCTTTCTATTTGGGTGTAAAATCAAATAAAGTGGGCAGCACGATCAACCTTGGACATATCAATATCATTGAAGGAAGTGAGAAGGTCTATGTCGATGGTGTGCTCATGAAAAAGGGTATTGATTATGATATTGATTATTTCAGCGGGACAGTACGTCTCAAGGGTGATGCAGCAAGCGATCCTAACGCAGATGTCAAAGTAGATTTCGAATACCAACCCTTTTTCAATATAGACAAGAAAAGCATGTTTGGGGTTCGTGCAGACTATGAATTCAATAACAACGCCAAGGTCGGCGCAACCTTTATGTATGAGGGAGGTTCTACTGGCAAAAGACATGTGAAGGTGGGGGGCGAACCCACAAAGATCTTTATCGGCGATATCGATGGGTCAATAAGAGCAGACCTGCCCTTTGTGACTGATCTGGTTGATATGTTACCACTGGTAAAAACAAATGAGAAGTCAACCATCTCACTTTCCGGTGAAGTAGCAATGAACATTCCCAATCCTAATGCGACCGATAATGGCGAAGCATATATCGATGATATGGAAGCGGTCAATGAACTCTTCTCTGTTGGCATCAGCCGTTCAGAATATGATTTTGCAAGTTATCCGATTGGAATCGATTCTCTTATGGAAGATACACTTGTTACTCGTATTTCCCGGGGCAATCTTAGCTGGTATAATCCGCACAATGAATTCCAGAAAAAGGATATTTATCCCGATCTTCCGACTGATGAAGGAAGAGAGTATGTCTCTGTGCTGGAATGCAAGCTGGAGCCCATTTCCCTGCTTCCGAACTGGGGTGGTATCATGAAGAGTTTCGGTGCTACCGCAGAGGATTTTAAGAAGAAACGCTATCTCGAACTGACCATCAAAGCGGCTGATGCTGAGCTTGGCGACACACTTTTCATTGATTTTGGAACTATGACCGAAGATTATTATCCGATCCTCAAACCCAATGGCGTTCTGAACTATGAGGATCTGAACCAGGATGGCGTGCTCGATGTAGGAGAAGATATTGGTCTTGATAATGTGCAGGGCACAGACCCGGTACCTCCCAAAAATCATGATGAAGATGACACTCCCGAAGTCGACGATGGAAATGATGATTATATTTATTCAGCGGGTTCATCTGATTATAGTGGAATAAATGGCGATGAAGTCAATGGACGTCTGGATACGGAAGATCTGAATAAAAACTTCGTGCTCGATACGAGAAATAACTATTTCCAATATGCGATTGATCTTACAAACGTAGATCCGGAGATTCTTATTTCCGAGTATAATGATTGGAAATATATCCGTATTCCCTTGCAGGATTCGCTCTATTTTCAACCACTTGGCGAGGGGAATATTGCATGGAACTATATTCAAAGCGCTCGTTTTTGGATGAAGACAGAAACAACGGATGACCTGGTAATCGATATCGAGACCTTCGAGCTGGTCGGCAATAAATGGACCGCGTCTGCGATCATGGATACGACACTCCACAAACCAGCCGATCTGCAGCCGGATGAAGCATTTGAAGTGGCCACAGAAAATAACTCTAATAATCTCGATTACACTCCTTCTCCCGGTTCATTAACAGGAGATGATGATACAGAAAAAGAGATCGAGCAGTCGCTTGTATTGAACATACAAAATCTTGAGCCGGATAGATACATTTATGCAAAGGAAACTTTCTCCGAAAAAATAGACTTGCTCAACTACAGCAAAGTAAAATTGTGGGTGTATGCACAGCATGCGACGGGACCACCGCCAAATGCATCGGATACCGAAACAATTATTTTCCGCCTCGGAGCGGACACGCTGAACTATTACGAATATCGTCAGTCCGTACCGGTATATGATGATATGGATTCAAAAATGACCGAGAGCCGATGGCATGGTATTACAATAGATTTTACAGAATTTACTGATCTGAAAAAGAGTGACATGCCGGACACTACAGCACAGCTCAGGATGGTTGGTACTCCTTCTCTGGGTTATATCAAGCAGGTGGCAGTCGGACTCATTCGACCTGATACGTTGGAGACGACATTCGGCGGCCGCATTTTCTTCGATGATATTCGTGTGAGTGATCCGTACAGTGAGATGGGAATGGCAGCCAGGTTGACGCTTGATACAAAAATTGCAGATTTTGCAGATATACTCATAAATTTTGAAAGGAAAACTCCCAATTTTTACTCCCTCGGTGCAAGCGCCGGAAGCGGTTCGGACAGTTATTCCTATTCTTTGAGAAATAATTTGTATCTCCATAAATTTTTGCCCAACACATGGGGCTTTAATATCCCGGTGAAATTCGATTATTCCTATGGCGAAAGTAAACCTCGCTTCCAACCGAATTCGGATGTGAAACTCATCACTCCTGAAGAAAAAAGCAAATATAAAACGACCACCGAAACAAAGACTGCATCGATTTCCCTGCGAAAAAGCAAAACGTCGACTAACTTCTTTGCAAAATTATTACTTGATAACACTTTTATCAGAGCTGAGGTAAAGCACTCGAAATCGCTCTCTCCCACAAAGCGGGATACCACGTACAAATATACAGGGACGTTAAATTACGCTTTAAATTTTAACAAAACGAAGCATGATCTTAAAATTTTTGAAAAATTTAGCGTATACTATTTACCTCAAAAAATCACAATCAATACGGATTATAATTATACTAAATATAATGCGTGGACCAAACAGAGTCAGGATACGCTGTTCATAAATGATAAAAAGGCACCCAACCATACACTCAATCCAAAACTCACCGTGAAATACGAGATGTTCACAGATTTTGATGCAGATTATATACTCAGTATGGCACGCGATCTTGCAAAGAAAAACAAAGCCGGGAAAATTAATATCGGGGTGGAGACTGCCAGGAACCAGGATGTGACCCTGAAATATGTGCCTGATTATATGAAGAATGTAAATTTCACTACGCAGTATAAAACTCAGTATAAACAAAACCGCAGGGAAAATCTTCAAAATGACACATTGAGTATCCAATATGAAGTCGAAAATGAACGCAGGGCTTCTGCAAGTATTACATTGAAGTTCGATAAGTATGGCGAAGATATTATGAAACTCATTGATATGGATGAGGTGGAGGAAGAAGAAGTAAAACCAAAAGGGGAATTGATCGAAGAGGAGTACGAAAAGGAAATTGAAGAGATAGATGAAAAAGAGTTGGAAGATAGGGAGAAACAAAAAGAAATAGAGGAACTTGAGGGAGGCAAGGAAGAACCGAAAAAAGAAGAAATAGAAGAGATTGTAGATTCTGTCGATATAGAAATAGAAGCCCCGCAAGGTGAAGAAGAAATCAAAGCATCAACATTCGGATTTAAAACGATAGCAATGTACACCACAAAAGCAGTTGGATTCTGTGTCCAAAAGATTGGCTCGATGGATCTCAGCTATTCAAATACATTCAGGACAAAATACTATGCCCCTCCGGATTCGCTTCCCGATCTCTCTTACCAGCTCGGGCTGCGGGATCAAACATTCGGACAAATTCAAGCTGTAACTCAGATCGATGCATTTTCCGCAAACACACGGACACGGTTTGAACTTTTCAAGATTTTAAGCACAGAGCTTTCTGCAAAATACACACTTGATTTGAATAGTAGTTCCGGCAATAAGACAAAAACAGAATTAGTCACTTTGCCCGGAATCGTTCTTGGTTTTAATGGTCTGGACGATTTTCTTAAATTGAAATTTTTTAAAGGCAGCAATATATCATCGAGTTTTTCACGTATGATATCTAATACAGGTTCAGGATTTTGGGATACCCCGGATCGTACAACTGAAAAGTACCAGTTCAGTCCCCTCGTTTCTTTTAATACGAGGCTATTCAATAAGATAAATGCAAATCTTGGCTTTAATTATAATTTCAGCAACCAGATAAGTTATGTTGAAAATAATAAAAAAACACGAACCGATGAATCAAGTTTCAGCGCAACTTTCCGCTATTCATTCCAATCTGCCAAAGGAGTGAAAATACCCCTGCTCGGACGTTTGAATATGACGAATAAAACTGACATTGATCTCGATATTAGTTATTCGGCAAGTAGTTCTCAATCATTGAATAGTGTGACTGACAAGTGGGATTATTCCATTAATAAGAATACATTGAAGGTTGAACCCAGAGTGGCGTACAACTTCAGCAGAGATATCAATGCCGGACTCACTGCACGTTATGAAGCACAAAAAAATGTGAAAGAAGGGACTTCGACCACTACTACAGCTATAAATATTTGGGTTGAATTCAAATTCTAACATGAGGGCAAAGGACTACAAACGCCTTATCGCAGTTGGCGATATTCACGGGCAGTTTGACATGCTCCATGAATTGATGGGGAAAATCCAACCTTCACAGAAAGATCTTTTTGTTTTTATTGGCGATTATATTGATCGAGGGCGCCGCAGTCGCGAAGTGATAGAATTCCTTTTAAATTTCGGGAAAAAATATAAAGCGGTTTTTCTTCGTGGAAATCACGAGGATATGCTGTTAGATTTACTGGGGTTGGATGAGAAAGCTATAAACGGTGCGTATTATGAGCGCAATGGCGGAGAATTTACTGCACTTTCATATGGTGACACAGCTTCATCAATCGAAGATCTGGGACATCTCATCCCGGAAGAGCACCTTCAATTTATTAAGAATACAAAGATATTTTATGAAACTGAGCACTATTTTTTTGCACATGGCGGAGTGATACCCGGTGTTCCTTTTGCAGAGCAGAAACGGGAAGTGATGTTATGGATAAGATACCAGTTCATTTATTATCCGACAGGATTGGATAAGATAGTTGTGTTCGGGCATACTCCGCAGCGAAAAGTATTGATAGAAAATGACAAAATCGGAATAGATACGGGAGCGGGATATTTCAAGAAATTGAGTGCGATCGATTTGTTTACCAAGGAAGTTTTTCAGGTAAATTATACCGGGTAATTGGAATGCGGTCATCTAAGGACAGATTCCCCAACAGGAATAATTGACGATGTGGGGTTGATTATCCTTAATCAGCCGTTTGGAGAATAGTGAAATTTATGAATGAAGAATATCCTAAACGAAAAAAGATCCATATTCCGGGGTTTGATTATAAAGGCAGTGGACACACATATTTCATGACTATTTGTGCATATAGAAAGAACCAACATTTTAGGAATCCTGATATCGCAGACATCGTTGTACAAGATCTGCTTTACCGTTGTAATCATTTGAACCAAATCAATCTATATTGCTATTGCTTGATGCCGGACCATCTCCATTTACTATTATCACTCAATCATACTTATAAGAGAAGTCTTCAGAATTGGGTTGCAGATTTCAAGAGATTAACAACAAAATTAATACATAAAAATGCGAACATTAAAGTTCAAATTTGGCAAAGAGGTTTTTATGAACATATTTTTCGGAAAGAAGAATCTTTGATACAAAAAGCAAAATACATATTAGATAATCCAGCACGAAAAGGATTATCAAAAAATTGGGAAGGATATAAGTATAGTGGTTTTGTAAAACCATTACCAATGTAGGGTCGATTCCCCGAATCGACCGTCTTGTAAATCGCAAAATATTTAGGCGGTCATTTGAGGGCAGATGACCCTACAGACGTAATTACTTAAAAAAGTGTTTCCAGCTAATCCAACCTTTACCTTTATATTTTTTGTCAGGTGAACTTGGTAATCTTGGATTTTTTTTATATGCTTTCGTCTTTCTATATTCTTCTCTATTTTTAATTCCTAATCTTATTAATGCTTTCTTAGCCTCTTTGTAGGTTGCATATATTTCTTTTCTTTCTGTTCCCAAGAAAGAATACCAGTCTTCCCATCCTTTATTATTATAGACCGTTTCTGGATTGGAGGGTAATTTTGGATCTTCTTTATATTTTCTCATATCTATATAATGACTTCGCTTTTTTATACCAAGTCTATTAACTACTTTCTTAGCTTCCCTATATGAATTGTAAAATTCTTTTTTCGCAATCCCTAAAAAATATTCTGGTGATTTCCATCCTTTATTTCTATAACATTCACTTGGATTACTTGGTAGTTTAGGATCTTCATGTCTTCGAATTTTGTATTCTTTCATCGATTTTATTTTCAGTTTCCGTACAGCCATTTTTGCTTCATTAAATGTTCTATATTTCTTTTGCATTCTTGAACCTAAAAAATCGGGCCAAGTGCTCCACCCTTTGTTTACATATATTTTTTCAGGATTGCTCGGGAGCATAACATCTTCTTTATAACGTTTATATTTTACATAATCTACTCTTCTTTTTATTCCAAGATTTCTCACAGAATTTTTAGCTTCAGCGATTGCAGGATAATAAATCGGAATAAAATCATTCCATTTGCTCCATCCTTTATTTTTATAGTAAACATTTGGTTGACTCGGTAAATGTGTGTCTTCTTTATAACGTTTATCCTCAATATATTCTTTTCGAGATTTGATTCCAATTTTTTTCACTACTTCTTTAGCTTCAATATATGTTTGATAAAAATTATGTCTTTCAAAACCTAAAAAATGATCATAATCTATCCAACCAATTCCTGAATAATAATTTTCTGGTCTGCTTGGCAATCTTGGGTCTTTTTTATATCTTCTACTGTATTCTCTACTTGATTTGATATTTAGTTTTTCTACTGCTTTCTTTGCATCATTGTATTTTGGGTATTTTACAATAAAAGGTTTATCAAAGAAATCAGGATAACCACTCCATTCCTTATTATAATAACGAGAAGGTGTGGCAGGAAGACGAGGGTCTTTATGTCTTTTTTGTCTGTACTCTCTTTCACTTTTTATATTTAAACGTTTAACTGCTTTTTTTGCTTCCCCAAGTGTAGGATATAGCATAATCGTTTCAACGCCTAAAAAATCATTGAAACCTTTCCAATCTTTTTTATATGTATGATTTGGATGGCAAGGAAGTCTGAGATCTTCCCTATAACGTTTTCTATATTCACTAGGAGATTTGATATTTAAAATACGAACCGCATTTCTTGCTTCGATATAACTAGGATAATTTTTTAAATTAGAAATGCCAAAATATTCAGGCCAGTCCTCCCATTCATTGCTATAGGTTCTATCCGGTTGACTTGGTAATAAAGGGTCTTCCTTATAACGTTTTTTATATTCGATTAATGATGTAATCTTTAGTTTCTGGGTTGATTTTTTGGCTTCCTTATATATTGAATAGAAATTAGGTCTTTTGGTACCAAAGAAATCATAGTCATCTATCCATCCTCTGTTAAGGTATATTCGCTTAGGCTTACTTGGCAACCTTGGGTCCTCATAATATCTATTTTTATATTCTGTTTCTGATTTGATTTCTAATTTTTGAACAGCTTTTTTTGCTTTTTCGTATGTGGGATAGAAATTTAATTGCCTTTCAACATCATTTATAATTTCGGCAATATCCCGTAATTCATCTGTAATAGATAATGATTTGGGGATTTCAATATCGCTGAAACCAAATTCATCTAATGAGTTTCTATATTTCTTGAATTCAATGTCTAACTCGTTGAAAAATTTAATATTTAAGTTTTGATAATTTAATACACAATCGAATATTAACGGTTCCTTGTTGCTTCCGCTTCTCAAAGCTCTGCCGATTTGCTGGAAATATATTCTTGGGGATTCAGTTTTTCTAAATAATATTACGGAGTCTATACCTGAAACATCAATGCCTTCATTTAGCATATCAATTGCCACAATTATAAATAATTGATTTTTATTGGGTTTTGTGTTTGAAAATTTATCGAGTATTTTTTTATTTTCTTTCTTCGGGTTGTATGACGTAATTTTTTCAATTATAATGTTACCTAATTTATAAAAAGTCTTTTCCAGAAGAGCAAGTGTATCTATTGAATGTTTCATTCCTTCACAAAAAACGATTATTTTTTGATATTTGAACGCACCAAAGTATTTGAGGAGTATTTTTTTTATCGAATAATCCTTTATTTTTTTTACATCAAACTTACTAACAATTTTATTTTTCCATGTTGGTACATTTCTATATTTTCTTCTAACTTCAAATTTTATATCTTTGATTTTTTCTTTCACATCCCTAGTTGAAAGAACATATTTACCAGTTGGAATTATTTCTCGAGCCATTGCTTGAAATAAAGTCAATTTACCTGCACAATTATTATCTAAGAATTCCGTTATATTAATCCCTGCTGAATATCTCTCAATTGTTGCTGAAAATCCTACTATTTTTGTTTTTTCTCCAACAATTTTTTTCAAACCTTTATTAAACCATTGGATAGCACCAGCTCGGTGTGCTTCATCCATGATGATATGTGAAAAGCAGCCTTTTCGAATTTTATGAGAATTGTGATAGATATATTGGTAAGTAAGTAAATTTACGATTTTTGTTGGGTTAAACCTTCGTCCAATATTAGATGATGACAAAAAGGTAACCAATAATTCTTTTATTCTATCATTAATATATTTAGATGGTGATAGAATTAGTATTTTATTATTTTTTTCATCTATTAATTTTTCTACGAGTTTAGCGATTATGTATGTCTTGCCAGTTCCAGTTGCAAACTCTACATAACATTTTTGGTTTTTATTCCAATAATGAATTATTTTATTAAATGCTGATTTCTGATAGCTTTCTAGAAATATTTGAGGTTTTTTTGTTTTCTTGGGATTATAGTTCAAAAACAATTTATTTATAATATCACTCTCATCCCAAACACGAATGTTTAACTTACTGCTTAGAATTTGTTTAATTTCTTTTACATATTTCCAGGCGATAAAACAAAAGTGGTTGTTGTTCAGATTATATCTTTTTTTGTAATTATCTTGGAATTTAGAAAATTCTTTTATTATATCGTATTTGTTAATAGCTATATTCCAGTTTTTTGCCTGTACTATAAATCTGACAGAATTATCATTTGGATATTTAACCATTAAATCACATCTGCCGTCCTTCCCTCTTTCTCCAATTCTGTTAACAATGTACCCATTGCCTATAAAAAGTTCTTCTAAGAAAATCTCAAGGATATTTCCCTTAAATATATTATATGCTGTTCTATTTCCATATTTCTTGTAAAGCTCAATGGGATTATTAAATATTTCAAATTGTCTTATCTTTTGCTTAGAAATATCTTTGCAAGATCGTTTGATTTCTTTTTGTAAACTCATGCATTTTTCTTTTCTTTTCTCTGCGTCCTTTGCGTGAAGAATTCCTTTAAAACCACTAAAAATTATACCTCAATGACATTCCCAATCCCTCAAATTCAAGATCTAATTTATTTTTCTTTTCATTAAAATTGTACATCTTTGCATCGATGTAGGCATCGAGCAATGCCAGCAATTTTACTGTAGCCCACCACCATATCATATTCTGCTGCTGTTGATAATAATAATTATACTCATCATAATGTGCTTGACTGTGTGTCTGCTCATATAATGAATAAGCGTCATTCATTTTTATATGATAATTTATTGCGGTACCGATGAGCAGTGATTCTGACAGAATATCTATACTGGCTTTGACATACTGCTTATTATATATCTGCCCTCCGCCGGGTATGATCGACCAGAGCAATGCCTTTGTGGAGCTGCGTCCGGTGTTAAAGGATTTTTTTTCTGCAACAAGATTTGTAGAGAATAAAAAAATTACGAATGCTATCAGCCAGATCTTTTTCATTGTCCTTTACTTTCTGCAATCTTGATGTGCGTTGGTCTGAGGTGGAGGATAAATCCGCTCAAGGTTGGAATCAATATATTGATCGCAAAGAGAAGTAAAGATGCGCTTGCCGCCTGCCCCGGTTCTATCAAAAGCTGCTTGAAAAAATATACTGAAGCAAGTTCTCGCAGTCCGAGACCGCTAAATGTAATTGGGATCGCATTTACAAGCATAACTATCGAAATAAAAAAGAAGGAACTGAAGATATTTACTGATTTGAATGCATTCAAAATCAAATAAAATTGGAAGATATACACAAACACAAAAAGAAGGGAGATCAGGAATATCTTAGCTGTGTGCACTTTCTTCAAAATTGCCATAAATTTTTTGAAGTATGGAAGATGCTGAGTAAAATATTTTGAGAAGAACATCAAAATCAGCACAATGATAACTGCGATCAAATAATAGAAACTCTCATGAAAACTTAAAGAAATGAGACCAAAGAGCATGAGAGAGCAGAAGGCAAAGAATTTTTCATAAAATGCAAGCACGACCATCTCGTCTTTTTTTGAGTTTGTGATATGAAACGCTCTTCCTATCTCGCCGAGTCTGGCAGGGGTGAAGATGCTATATGAGAAACTGTAAAGGATTGATGAGACGATCTCTTTGTTCGACACTTTTTCTTTACTTAATCTTGCGAGGAATTTCCATCTCATGGATTGCAGGAACAGATTAAGGGGTAAAAGCAATAGTGCAAGGACAACCCAAAGTACGTCTGCGTTTTTCAGAGCAGTAAGTATCTGCTGCGGCTTGATAATGAAGAAGAGAAATATCAGAAAAAGAATACTGATAATGATCTTAAAAACGAGGGTATATTTCTTTTTTAACATAAAATAATAGCACGCTGACCTACGCAGATTGGGCAGATTCTCGCTGATAAATATATTTTATTTTTCTTCATTTTATTCTTATTTTCTTAATCAGTGTTCACCCTGTGAAATAATCCCGATATTTCGGGATTCCTGCTTTGCAGGATTTCACGGGGTAAATCAGTTGCATCAGTGTTCATCTGTGTGCCATTCTTCTATTCTTCAAGGAGACTTCCCATAAGAAGCGGGAACATGATTTCATGATGTCCAACAAAATGGAAACCCTTTCCACCACATGCTGTAGGACGATGTACAATATTTGTCATAGGTCTGTAATGCTTTATCATATCAAAAACTGCGGTGTAAAAATTATTCACTTCATACCCGAGATTCCGCACGATGGTCAACGCTTTAAGAAATACTTCCGGCAATATGACAGCGGAGCCAAAAGATAGAAGCACCCCGCCATCATTGAGTTCTTTGATTAAATTCGTGAAGATCTTGAAATCTTTGTAACTGGCTCCACCGATTGCAGCACCGTCTGCCTGCGGGTGTTGATGAATTATATCTGTACCGATAGCTGCATGAACGGTAATAGGCACATCGTATTCATACGCTTTTGCGAACACGCTGTAATCCCAGTAGGGTGGACGTTCTTCAAAGATGAATTTTCCAAGCGCTTCGCCATAACCAAGGTCATTTTCAAAACCATCCAAAATAACCTCATTGATTATCCTACCTGTTTCTGCGCCCATACCAAAGCTGCCGTCTTCCAAAGCGGTCTGCACATCCTCAGAAGTTTTTCCAAAGAATGCGATCTCGAAATCATGGATACCGACAGAACCGTTCACTGCAATTGCAGAAATAACTTCCTGCCCGATCGCTCGATTCACGAGGGGTGAAAGCCCGCATTTGATGAGATGTCCCCCGAACATGAGAATGATGGGTTTCTTATCTATGATCGCTCTTTTTGCATGACGTATCAATTCCTTCAGGTCTTTTGCGGCGAGAATGTTAGGGAGAATTTTTATGAACTCATTTGTATTCACAAATTCATCAGATATGAAATCCGTTATGTGCACCTTGCTCGGGCGGTCTTCGACAGAATATGTGGTAATGTTGTTTAAATCGATCTCTTCATATTTTGACATACTATTCTTCTTCGGGGCTGGAACCCCTTACTTTTTTCCTTATCATCCACTAGATAATCTCGTGGCAATTTATACTAATTTATCTTTTATCCAAAAATGAAGAGGAGTCATAGCTTTGTAAATATTAAAACACCACTCTACAAAATCAGATGAGAACAGAACCTCCGGGGGAGGGCATTCATGCCAGGTATAGATGCCCTTGAATTTCAGAAGTTCAGCATATTTGTAATCTTTATCATAATAACGAGGAACGTTCTTCGACCCTTCTCCACCAGCTCCATATCCTGCATCTCTGATTTCTTCGAAAACACTGAGAAGTTTTTCTGCCTCCTTTGGCTTCGAAACGATTTTACGGTATATTTGAAGAATGTCTTTCGGGAATATATATAGTCCAAGCCCAATGAACACTTTTTGGGGATCGATGTGCAGATAATAGCCGGAGTTGTCATTTTTCTTTCGGGGACCATCCCAGAAAAAGAACGCTAGATGGGTTTTATATGGTGTTTTATCTTTGCTGAATCTGATGTCCCGATGAATGCGGAAGATCGTTTTATCAACTTTTGGAATAGCATGAACATCAGGCGAGAGCTCCCTAAGTTTTTCTCCCATCTCCATCACAAAATGCTGTGCAAGGGTGAGTACAAAATCGTCGTAATCCGATCTGTGTGCCTTGAACCAGTCGCGAGAATTATGTGTAGCAAGTTGTCTGAAAAAAGTGAGAGTTTTCTTATCGAACCCTTTAAAAATGTTCATGATCTATACATTGAATAGTAGTTGACGTGTTTTCACCGGGTCGCATATATTCAAAAGATTTCATCTTGAGGTCGAGTAAAATGTAACTGGGATCGTCCGGTTCTTGCCAGTAATGACGGATGTATGAAAATTTCTCAATAAAGTGTTTTCGGATTTCCATATCCTGAACAAACTCAACCTTTCCCGCACCGCGAATATAACCGTTCTCAACACCCTTTTCAATGAAATAGCATAATTCATAGTTCGGGTTTATCTTGAGCTGGAGAGTCTTTGTATCTTCAGTTCCTGTGGCGACCCAGAATTTGTCATCCACATAAAGTAGCAGCAAAGGGCGTACATAAGGACGGTGATTACCACAAGTTGCAAAGAAGATCGTTTGCATTTCTTTGAAATAAGACCAAATTTCCAGTTTAATATTATCGGGCATAGTTACTCCTTTCAGAACAAGATTGGAATCTTGTTTTACATTGTAACTTAACATTCCGATGTTGAGGATGCACATAAATTTATTTTTTCTTTCTTTTTATAAGTAAGCATATTCACAAGCAACCTTCTTTTTTCAGAACAAGATTGGGATCTTGTTTTACGTTGTAACTCAACATTCCGATGTTGAGGATGCACATAATAATACCATTTATTTCTTCATTTTTTCAGGGTGATAGTATCGGTCTCTTTCACTGTAGATGCAGCCGCAATATTGTTGCCGATACATATCTTCAGTTTTCGAGCGCTCGATACCTTCTTTCCAGAATTGGCGGAGGTCTTTGTAAAAGAAAGTGACTCCATATTCTTTTGCGAGTGCTTCACCCATTTCTTTAATTAGTTTATGGTCCTGAAATTTGCTGTAAAGTAGTGTGGTGGTGAAATAATCAAATTTCCCTTTTTTAGCATATTTCGCTGTTTGCTCAAGCCGGTCATGATAGCAGAATCTACATCGGTCATCTTCGCGGAATGCAACATTCCGCAGCCATTTTTCAAGTGGATATTCAGTATTGTAGAGAATATTAAGTGTATTGTTTTTATCAAACTTTTGCACTTCCTGCAATCTTTTTTCGTATTCCTGATAGGGCTGAACGTTCGGGTTATACCAAAAACCGGTGATGTCAAACTCATCCTTAAGGTGTTCATAAGGAGCGATAAAGCACGGAGCACAGCAAATATGGAAAAGAAGTTTCTTCATTTGAAATTAGAAATTAGAAATTTGACATTTTCAGCTACTTATATTCTTTTAAAAGTTGGGATGCTATCACCAATCTCTGTATCTGGTTTGTACCTTCGTATATCTGGGTGATCTTTGCATCGCGCATCATTTTTTCGACAGGATATTCCTTCATGTAGCCATAGCCGCCAAGTACTTGCACGGCATTAGTTGTCACTTCCATAGCTACGTCTGAAGCAAAGGTTTTGCACATTGCGGATTCCATGCTGAATTTCTTTTCACCTGAATCCATCATTCTGGCTGTAGCATATATAAGTGCACGTGCAGCTTCGATCTTTGTACCCATGTCCGCAAGCATGAATTGAATTCCCTGGAAAGCTGAAATAGGATTTCCAAATTGGTGACGTTCGTGAGAATATTTCACTGCTTCTTCCATAGCTCCCTGTGCGATTCCCAACGCTTGTGCTGCAACCATTGGGCGGGATTTATCAAGGGTCTTCATGGCTGTCATGAAGCCGGTGCCTTCTCTGGCAATGAGGTTTTCTGTCGGTATTTTTACATCCTCAAATATGAGTTCTCTTGTACAGGAAGCGCGGATACCCATTTTCTTTTCTTTTTTCCCGAAACTGAATCCTTCTGTTCCTTTTTCCACGATGAATGCAGATGTACCGCGAACACCTTTTGATTTATTAGTTAGTGCGAATACAGTGTAAATATCAGCTTCACCGCCATTTGTGATCCATTGTTTTGTGCCGTTAAGTATATAATGACCCCCATCTTTGACTGCAGTCGTTTTGATACCGCCTGCATCGGAGCCGGCATTTGCTTCGGTCAGAGCAAAAGCTGCTAATTTTGCTCCGTCTGCAATAGAGGGAAGATATTTTTGTTTTTGTTCTTCATTTCCGCTCAGAAGTATCGGGTACATGCCAAGTCCGGTTCCTCCAAGTGCAAGTGCGATGCCGCCGTCCACGCGGCTCAGTTCTTCCATCATAATTACAAGATCCAATACTTTGCCACCTAATCCTTCATACTCCTCTGGCAGCATTACGCGGAACAGATCGGTCTGTGCCATCAGCTTGACAATATCCCATGGAAAAATCTCCTCCTCATCATATTTTTCCCGCACGGGCTTCATTTTTTCTTCAGCGAGCTGACGAGCAAGCGCTTTGATTTCCTGCTGTTCTTCAGTTAAGAAGTATTCCATGCAACCTCCGGAATTTACAATTTTTACCTAAATTAAATCGGGCTCATATTAGTCAAGTTATATGGGATATGAGGTGCAAGAGCATTTGAAATAAGATTCTCCAAAATTAAAAATATAATCCATAAAAATTATTTATGTAATTCCCCTAAAGATTCCATTTTTATTGACATCAAAATTTATAAAAATCAGATTTTTAGGTAAATGAATCAGGAAAAAAAAATGAGAGGAGAAACTACATGGATAAAAGCTCACAAAAATTAAATCTCTTTAAACTTGTAATGATCACACTTGCCTTCATTATGAGCATTCGTAATTTGCCTATGCTTGCAGAGACTGGTTGGGCGCAGATATTTTATATGGTCGTTGCAGCGCTCATCTTCTTAATTCCAACTGCTCTTATATCTGCAGAGCTTGCCACAGGATGGCCCTCTGCAGGTGGCGTGTACAAATGGATCAAGCTTGCGTTCGGTGACAGGGCTGCCTTTGTCGGCGCATGGATGCTCTGGGTGCAGATGTTCTTTGGAATGGTCATGATCGGCTCGTTCATCGCGGCGATGATCGCATTTATTTTTAAACCCGCGCTTGCGAATAATAATATTTATATTGCAGTTGTAACTATCGTGATTTATTGGATTGCAACGATTCTTAATATGAAAGGATTGAAATCCGGCAGTTTGATAAGTTCGATCGGTTTCCTGGTTGGGGTACTCATCCCATTTATTCTAATTCTCGGGTTCGGACTTACCTATTTTTTGGGGAACAATATTATACAACTGCCAAAATTTACCTGGGGGCAATTATTCCCAAATTTTTCCAGTATAAGGAATCTTGCATTTTTTGTGGGAATAATATTTCTCTACTCGGGAATGGAAGTATCCTCTGTTCATGCAAATGAGGTGAAAAACCCACAAAAAAATTATCCCCTTGCCATGCTTATCGCTGTAGTTCTTATCATGGCTATGAATATATTCGGCGCATTTGCAATAGAGATAGCCGAACCGATAAGTTCTATCAATCTTGCATCAGGAATTATGCAGACTTTTACTATTTTCTTTACTCAACAGAATGTAAGCTGGCTTATTCCAATTGTCGCATTAATGGCAGCAATCGGTGCGTTTGGACAGCTCAGCACGTGGGTACTCGGACCCTCAACCGCGATGCTTCAAGTTGCCAAAAACGGTTTTATGCCAAAATGGTGGCAGAAAACGAACAGTGCAGGTGTGCCAATTCGTTTCGTGCTTGTGCAGGCAACTATGGTCTCATTAGTCGCATTAATTTATGTCGTTGTTCCCGCAGTAAATACAGGATTTTTCATGGTATTGATCCTCACAACTGTGCTCTACGCGGTGATGTACCTGCTGCTCTTTGCTACTGGAATTAAACTGAGATATAAATATCCGGATGTGAAACGAGCATACAGAGTTCCAGGTGGAAATGTGGGTATGTGGATAGTTGGAGGTCTCGGTTTTCTGACGATGCTATCTGTTATCATTATCAGCTTTTTCCCACCCGCAAATCTTAAAATTGGAAGTCCTACTTTTTATGTGCTTTTCATGGCGGTAGGACTGCTCTTGTTCGTAACGCTTCCAATTATTATCTATGCTCGAAGAAAGCCCGATTGGAAAGCAACAATAGAAAATAAAGAAAAGTAAATAAGGAGTCAAAATGGATAAAATCGATATTAATGGACTGTTTTTAGGTCCGAAATCGGAAAACGGGAAATTCTTTCTCGAGCAATTGAACGAAATAGTAAATGAACATCTTTTCTGGAGAAAGGACTTTCATCCTGAAGATGACCCTGTGATCTCTTTAAAAGAGCAGAATGAATCAGGATTTCAAGAAGTTGAAGAAACAACAGCAAATGTGTTACGAAAACTGTGTGCAAAACTAAAATTAACATCCATGCCCTGGCATTCACCCCGCTATCTTGGGCACATGAATGCGGATATCCTGATGTCGGCAACTCTCGGATATATTGCTGCAATGCTTTATAATCCAAACAACTGTGCGTACGAAGCAAGCACTGCAACAACGCCCATGGAACTTGAAGTAGGAAAAGATTTTGCACGACTTATGGGATTCGACACTGATATTGCGTGGGGTCATATCTGCACTGACGGAACTGTAGCGAATATGGAAGCTTTATGGTATGCACGAAACCTATCCTCTATTCCTTTCGCAGTAAAACAAATTCGTCCAAAACTTGTCGAGGGGATGTCTGATTGGGAACTCTCAAACATGAAGATTTCAGACATCCTTGATCTTGTGGATAAAGTACAGGATGTGTGGGATGAAGTGAGAGATTGTTCTGTTCGTGGTACTGGTGTGATTGAAGCACAGCTTGGAAAATGGATCGTTCCTGAAACAAAACACCTTTCTTGGGTAAAAGCCGCTGATATACTTGGCATCGGATTGAATAATGAGATCAATATTCAGGTTGACAAGCATTTCCGCATGGATATAAATATTCTCGAACAAACCATTGAAGAACTTGCTGAGAAAAAGATACCTGTGCTTGGTGTGGTTGGAGTGATTGGAAGTACTGAGGAAGGCGCTGTGGATCACTTCGATAAGATCATTGCACTTAGAAAGAAATTTGAGAGAAAAGGTATTTCCTTTTATGTGCATGCTGACTGTGCCTATGGCGGATATGCCCGTTCTATTTTCCTCGATGAAGATAATAAATTCATACCATATAACTCTCTCAAAGTTCGACTTCATAAAATGAATATCATAAATCAGGATGAACTCGACTGGCCCAGCCAGGATGTTTATAATGCATTCGAGGCAGTTTCTCAGGCAGATTCAGTTACAATTGATCCGCATAAAATGGGATATGTTCCTTATGCAGCGGGCGGCATTGCTATCAGAGATAAACGTATGGTTGATGCCATCTCCTTCTTTGCTGCATATATCTTTGAAAAAGGTACGGATGTTCCATCTCTTCTTGGAAGCTATATTCTTGAAGGATCAAAAGCAGGTGCTACAGCAGCAAGCGTGTGGGCAGCACATCATGTATTGCCGTTAAATATTACCGGCTATGGCAGACTTATAGGCGCCAGCATCGAAGGTGCACAAAAATTGTACAATATGGTTCAAACCGTTGAGCATTTTGAGATAAATGGCACAAAGTTCAGGTTTGAATCCCTTATAAAACCGGATTTCAACATGGTTGATTTTGCCTTTAATATCGAAGGCAACAAAGATCTGGAAAAGATGAACCAGCTTAACCTCGATCTGTATAATTTAAGCTCATATGTGTCGGGTCCGGTTTACAAAGATGATTTCATCACCTCACATACAAAACTTGATTATGAAGATTACAGAGATGCGCCGCGAGAGCTTGCAGGACGCCTTGGAATTCCCAAGGAGGAGTGGGATAAAGTTCACAGCTTGCGCGTGATGAGAGCATGCGTGCTTACTCCATATTTCATGAGCGATAAAGTTACTGAGAATTATTGGCAGAAATATGTCGAGAGCATGAAAGGAAAATTAGAAGAACTCGTTCCCAAATTCAAATAATATCAATTGATTAAGTTAGTATATGGGAAGCTGGATTGAATCTGTAGATTTTTTTCAGCTTCCATTTTTTATATTTAGATAAATATTACATCTTCACATACTCGTAGTCATATTTGAATTTGGAACCCCCATTCAATCTATAGGTTGATTCTGTTTTAATTAGCTCGAATTAAGGTTATTATCTAAATAATATTTGAGTTCGATTATGTAACAGCAAGCAGCTAATTATTTATAGTATTTCTTTGTAAATCCTGTGATCCACTGTCCTTTTTTTACAAATATTGATTTCATAACTCCGGTTAAGAGTCCCGCACCATAGGCAATTATCTGTGTCAGTAATGTTATTATTGAAAGAACGCCTACCAAAAATGATTTGTTCTTAAGTGGCGACTGAATAAAGGCAAATAGAAGAATTAGGATAAGTAGTATACTCTCACCGAGAAAGAGCCACAAAAAGAGGGGTATGTAGAAAGTCAGAATTAGTGAAATAAAATAACCAAGAAGTGCGGCAGCTGGTAGAAAATGTATGGGTTTTAGCATTTTGGGGTCAATTCTTCCCAAGTTGATGCGGGTAACTCCCCAATTAAATATCTGCTTGAAGAATTTCTTCTTTATCATATTTTTCTCTTAATGGTTTTATATTCTCTTCAGCTACTTGCCGAGCCATTTCTTTTATCTCTTTCTGTTCCTCTGTTAAGAAGTATTCCATGTATCCTCCTGTTATTTTTTAGCCACGAAATCACACGAAAAACCACAGAATTTATTTGTAAATTCTGATTAATTTATGCCAATGTAATTGGGATACATCAAAAATCAAATTCTATCGGGATAGTTTCCCATACTGCTATAGGTTTACCATGAATTTTAGCGGGTATAAATTTCCATTGCTTAACAGCTTTTATTGCTTCTTCATCTAATCCGCCAGGTCCGGGTTGGATACCTTTGAGAATTTCTACTGCCCCGACTGTGCCATCTTCTAATATTTCAGCATGAACTACAACAGTTCCTTTTAAGCCATTTTTCTTGGCAAATTCTGGATACTGCGGATAAACTGTTTTGATCGGAATGGGTTCTTCATCGTGATAAACAAACTTTGGGGTATTCCCTTTTTTGGTAATTGGAAAATCTGGTGGGATGTCTGGGGGATAATTGGCTTCCTTATTAATTTTAATATTTTCAGATTGAGGAAGAGAATCAATCTTAGTATAAGATGGTTTGATAGTTTTAATTTGGTAAACTTTCTTACTTTTACCACATTCAAATAAAAAAATTATGACTAAAGCTAATAAAATTTTTTTAAGAAACATCATTTACTTCTCAGATTGATTTTATAAATTGAAAAAAACTTTAATTTAACTTTCAAAAATCTTTAACTTTTTGTCAAGAAATTCAATAAATGTTGGGATAGGTTAGAATAACCTATTTGTAGTATTTCTTTGTAAATCCAGTTACAAAAACACCTTTTTTAGTAAAAATGGATTTGATGAAGCCATATAATAAGCCAAGACCATAAGACACAACTTGTATTAGCAGAGTTAATATTGAAAGCAAACCAACTATGCTTGATTTATATTTAAAAGCAGATTGGATGAATGCAAATCCTACTACAAAAATTATCAAGACAATTTCAAATAGAAATAGATATCTAATTGAATGAAACCAAAATGAGAAAATTAAAGTTAGGAAAAATATTAAAATAACAAAAGTAGGCAAACAATGTATTGGTTTGAGCATATCCTTATCGATTTTTGCCAGATTTATTCTTGTCACACCCCAGTTAAAAATCTGCTTGAAGAATTTTTTCAAATTCGTTCTTCTTTTATGATATACAATTACATCAGAAAGAAATGAAACCTTAAATCCAGCGTTAAAAACTCGGTTGGAAAACTCCATATCCTGCCCGTGCCGAAGAGCGTTCATGTCACCGATCTGTTCATATACATTCCTTTTTATTCCCATATTAAAGCTGCGCGGATAGTACTTTGCGAGCTGCTTACCTTTTGAGCCGCGCGTTCCGCCGGTTCCGATAAAGGAGGTCATTGAATAGTTTATTGCTTTGAGAAAAGGTGAGAAATTTTCATGACAAGTATCCGGACCACCAAATGCATCAAAATTTTCATTCTCAAGATGATGAGTTAAATTATTGATATAATCTTCGGGGACAGTGCAGTCAGAATCTATAAAAACAAGGATATCTCCTTTTGCATTTTCCATGCCAAGATTTCGAGCTGCTCCGGGTCCTTCATTTTGATGGAAAAAATACTTCAGATCAAGCTTATACTTGTGTGTTTCAACAACTGTTTTTGTATTATCGGTGGAACCGTCATCAACAATGATAATTTCAAAATTTTTTGCGGATTGTTTCTCGAACGAATAGAGGAATTTCTCAACTTCATCGGCTCGATTATAAGCAGGTACAATGACAGAGATCATCGGAGGATGGAGAACGGAGGATGGAGGAGGGGACATCAGTTGTGTTCTTTCTTCTTTTTATTAAGAATTGTGAGTAAGGCTATTATTATAAGACAGGCAAATGCAAAAATATGTGCAATAAGCGAAATTTTATAGTACTTTAAAAATGTTTGCGGACTGAACTCAAATACAATTTCGTGTTCGCCAGGTTCTTCTATGTAAATCGAACGTAAAATGTGATTTGTTTTGTATATTGGAACTTCTGTGCCATCGACATAGGCTTTCCATCCGCCTTTTGCAGGATAATAAATTTCTGAAGCTACAAAGAGAGTTGGTTTATCAGTATAGATATCATATTTCATTGTATTAAAAGAAGGAGTTGTTCGTACGTAGAATGAATCGGGCTTTTCAATCGGCAGCAGGAATTCTTCCTCAAGAATTGCCGTGTCAAATGGATCGAAATTAGGATTGTTCATCTTATCAAATCGAGTTTCCCTGTCTGTAATTGTGATGACATCACCGACGAACCATGCAGGTTGAGGATCATACTTTGCCTTGTATACGAGGAGTTTGTTTTGCTGATCATAATAAAATGGTTCAAGATTGTCCTGCGGGAGCTGCGAAGAAGAGATTATGTATTTAGTATTAAGCATTTTCAGGATATTCCAGTTGACCGGAACCTGAGGATTAGCACCCTTGAAAATACAATTTTCAACAACATCCTGATAGATTCTGAGCTTTGCTGCATTATAGCCACCGATCGAGTTGTGATAATATGACCAGTCATTGTTATTGAAGGGATTTTCAGTGATCGGGAATACGCGATAGTAGGAGGTGTCCTCCAAAATTGCTTTATTTGCAGGCTTTAGTTTGAAATGCTGTTTTTCAAGTTTTACCGGGTCGTAAAGTTCCCCCTCAGCTTTTTTCACATAGGGGATGAGATCAAAGAGAAGAAGATTTATGATACACAAAGAAAATAGTATTGATATATATTTAATTAGAAATAATTTAGCTTTTTTACCTATTATAAAATAAAAAATTGGGCCAATACTAATAAATAATAAAATCTTATTTTTTTTGTTAAAAAAGAGGAAACAAAGTAATCCAGTTAAAACTGCAAATAGAATCATGCGTAATGCATCTGTTTGCAACATTTCCAATCGAACTTGCTTGATCATATCAAGAACTTGAGGATCAAACTGGGATGCATCTGAAGCTTTTTCAAGAGGAAAGGATGAACCAAAGATGAGAACTATCAACCCGATGAGAATGAGCGTTCCTCCAATACCGAAAATAATATTTTGGACCTTCTTCACATTTTCTTTTGTAATTTCAAGAATGTGTTTCAATCCGAAAGCAGCCCATATCACAAGGATAAACTGCATCACTACTAATATCATTGAAGGGACTCGGAATTTGTTGAAAAATGGGATATGCTGGAAGAAGAGTGAGTAAAGGAATGGGAGGTGCCGTCCAAAAGACAAAAAGAGTGATAAGAGGAACAGGGCGAGTGTGATTTTTATGAATCCTTTTTTGAAAGATAGAATTAAACCAATTATCGAAAAGAACAATAGAACCACTCCAAAATAATCATATGCCTGTGTGAAAGGCATGTGTCCCCAATAAGTAGGAAGTTTTTTATTGTGCCATTGCTCAACTTTAGTACCTGTGTACAATTCGTTAGAAGTCCCACCATAAAATCGAGGCATAACAAAAGTGAGCAGCTCCGTGGGATGCATAGACCATCCTGTGGCATAATCCATATCCAACCCGGTAGATTCTTCTTCGCCGGTTCCACCACGGATTGAGTAAGGAGTATATTCATTCGTAACAAATAATGGCTGAGCTACCATTGCAGTAATGAAAAGAGAACCGCCGATAATAAGAACGATCTTGAGGATAAAGCGCTTTGTATCTTTGTTTATAAGCATAGTAACCAGATAGTACAATCCAATAAAAAGCAGGATCATGATCTGGTAGAAGATGATCTGATAATGCTGTGTTCGAATCTGGATCGAGAAGGCAAAGATGAATCCGAAGAACCACAGCAGGTTTTTTTTATTGAGGAAACTTAAGAAAAAGAAGGTGACCATTGGCATGTACATTATCGGTCTGAATTTTGCAAAATGACCGATATTAAGCAAAGACATAAAATGCGGAATAAAAATAAAACCTAATCCGCCAAAAACCGATTCCCAATATCTGAGCTTGAAAAATCTAAGCAGATAAAACATGCCGATAAAGCCGATGAGGTAGATCCAGATTATGCTGTAAACAATTTTACCCAAAAATTTATTGATAATACTATCAATTGAGAATACTTTTCCACCAATCCGATGATAGTTTGGCATTCCGGAAAAGACTGGTGAATTCCAATAAACAGTTTTGTCGGTTTCTTTTTGATATACCAATCGTTGATGAGTGCTTCCCTTAGAGCCGATTACATCAACTCCACCTGGGCGTAATCCTTGAAACGCCATTGGATACAGAACAATGAGGAGCAGGATAAAAACTGCGACAAAGGTCACAAGATTTCTTTGGTAGGGTTTAAAAGATACTTTCTTTATTCTGTCAGAATTATTTTGATCATTTTTTTTCATATAAAACCTCTACGATTTAATTTTTTTCTTTCTCAAACCTGTCAATTTATACCAGCCTTGTTTAATGCGATCTATTTCAATTGGCTCATAAAAGTTGAATGGATATAGTATAAACGGGAATGAAATTATTACAGCAATTTTTATTAAAATTCTTGGTAAAATATTTAAGCTTGCAGTTAGTGTAGATAAAGAGAATAAAACAACTGCAAGAACCAACATCTTTAGAAATTTCATGTTTTCATAAGGGATTTTGTAAAAACGGTTTGAAACAAAATATGTAGCAAAAAATAAAACAACAAATGATATTAAAGTGGCAATGGCTGCTCCTATCATTTTGTATTTTGGGATAAGTAAAAAATTCAAACCAATATTCAAAATCGCTGCTCCAATTGTATTATAGGCGATATACTTTGTCTTCCTTTTCAGGTATAAACCCAAACTGGCAATATATTTCGCACCGCTGAAAATATATGCAAGAATGATGTAAGGCACCACCTGATATGCAACCCAATAATCAGGATTTAAAGCAAGGATTCTGATAAGTTCTTTACCAAAGAGTGATAAAGAAAGTCCAGCCCACAAAAGAACAAAAACAAAATAGGTCTGCATCTTACTATAGTATCTTTTGTCACCCTTTTTCCCGTATATTTTATACGCCATAGGAAGCAATGCGAGTGAAAAAGACTGGATAAGGAAAACATTCAGAACACCGGCAACTTTATATCCGAGATTGTAAAGTCCGACCTCTTTATAATCAATTAGTAATTTGAGAATGTATCTATCACCCATATTTAGTAGCATCCCGGCAAGTGAAGTAAAAATCAAGGGAAATCCAAAAGTAAGTGCAGCCCTTAGAATTTTAGAATCAAATTTTGGAATCATTTCGGAAATCATATTTGGAAAGAGAATAAGAAACAGCAAGCCATCACCAATTAGATATGAATACAAAATTCCCTTTACACCTATTTTTGCAAAGGCAACAAAGTAGATATTGAACCCTAAAATAATGGCTATTTTAATTATATTTGCAGTTGCATAAAATACAGATTTTTCCTTTGCACGCAACACACTGAGGAAAAGGTTATTTATGATTCGTAAGAAAATTATATAGAAGCATAATTTGAAATAGATAGTAAATTGAGATGGTTGAAAAAATAATGAAGATATAGGGGATGCTAAATTTTGTCCCAATAAATTAGATATAAATCCAATTCCAAACAGAAAAATAAATATTGTAAATAGTATTGATTTTCTTTTTGCCTTATATTCTTCCAAATCGCGAAATCTTAAAAGTGCTTGCGACTGACCCAAAATCAATACTTGTGTCAGAATCATTATTGTAATTTCAAGAATCCCAAGTACACCATATTCAGATACTGTTATATGCTTTGTGTATAGCGGTAATAGGACAATGCCAATCAGCTTGGTGGCAATGTTGCCAATGCTGTAAATAACAGAATGTTTTAAAGTGGCTTTAATTCTTGTTAGCATACTCGCTTTTTTCTAATAGAATAAACAACCAGTAAGGCTTATGAGGGCTAAAAAGAATATTTAAAGTGTCACAAAAAAATCCTAATAAATTGAACCTATATTGATAAGTAAAAGCTATTTCACATTTTGGACACATAGTTTTTCTTGAAGAATTGCGAGTCCAGTAATTTGGAATCCATGCTTGGGACGGGACGAATCTATGTTTTATATTAAGTAAAAATTTATTATACCCTCTTTTTCCAGAACCATAATTAAAGTTTTTGATAACTTTATATTCAGGAAAATACGCTTTAATTTTTTTTAGATTTAAACTTCGTAGATAATATGCTCTATTAAAAATCCACCCACAATTTGGGCACTTTATAAAATCTTTTCCTAATATTTCATTATTAGGGACTGTAAGAAAAATGTATTTTTTGCTTATTCTCTTCATTTCTTTAATAGTTGCGTAAAAGACCTTATCTTCCAAGTGTTCAAGCAATTCACTTGAAAAGACCATATCAAAGGATTTATCAGGCATATCTATTTTTTCAGAAGATGATAGAATTTTTTTAGTTTTCACAAAACTCAATGCGGTTTTGCTCCTATCCACGCCTGTAACATCATACTTCTTTGCTAATTGATTAGTAATGGTTCCATCGCCGCATCCAATATCTATGATTGTTTTTACATTAGAGGGAATTAACTCAAAAACCTTTTCAATTTTATTTCTAAGATGTATACTTAAATTTGATTTTTCCCAATTGAATTGTTCATAATAAACAGAGTTATCTATTATATTTTTATCTTTCATATTGATTGCTTATCTATGCAATTGAATTTTCTATTTTCGCATACAATTTAATAAGGTTCCTACTTGCATTTTCCCAATTACACTTTTCTATCACTGCTTTTTCCCCATTTAATCCAAACTCTTTTCGTAATTTGCTGTTTTTATTAAGTTTTATAATGCACTCAGCAAGTCCATTAGAATCATTACTTTCGTAAATAAGTCCACATTCAGTCTCATTGATAATTCTTTCAATTGGATTACAATTGGTAGCAACTACTGGTTTTTCTAATAGCATATAATGAAATAATTTATGTGGAATAGTATTGTCCGTATGAACAGTCTTCAAATGAGGAATAAGACAAATATCGCTCGCCTTAATAAAAAAAGGTAGATTTGCTGGCGGCTGCCAACCTTCAAATGAAATGTATTTATCAACTTTCAAATCTTGAGATAATCTAACAAGTGCCTTCAGATTTTTACCGTTACCAACTAAAACCAATTGTAAATTTGGGCATTCTTTTATAATCTTGGGCATTGCCTTAACCACACTTTCAATCCCACGGTGAATATCAAATCCACCAATATAAGTAACTACAAACTTATCCTTAAATTTATTCAATATTTCAGAATTATCCTTAGTCCCCGATTTAATCGGGGATAAAAATTCATCTTGATTAACATAATTTGCGACAACGGTAATTTTTTTTTCAGGTATACCTATTGATTTATATCGTTCAACTGCTTCCTCAATAACGGTAATTAAATAATCTGCTTTATTGCACCACTCAACTTCTTTTCCCGCCCATTTAGGAATTGATATTAAGATATTGCCCGGAAATGAATTAGCAAATCTATAATGCTTTAATCCTTCAACATAATTTTCATGTAAGTCTGCTATTAAAGGTAATTGTAATTTTCTGTTGGCAATAAGTCCTGCGCCAAGCATATATAAATCGTGAATATGTAGTATTTGAATGCAATTTTCTTTTGCAAATTTCACAATTTGCTTTGCCCAGAAATATGTATAATAATTAAAAGGTGTATTAATAAGACCTCTACCACGATTTGCCAATTTCTTCGTCTTATATATTCTATTTAAATGAACCCCCTTATAAATTTCTTTTTTAGAGAGAGAATTATCATAATCTAAACATAATAAGAATACTTCATAATCATTTTGTATAAGAGCAGTAGCTTCATTTTCAACCCTCATATCTGGAGGAAAATCTAGATCCAAAATCATTCCAACTCTCATGAATTATTCCCTAAATCATTTGCCTTCTGCAAAAAATATTCAACGCTTGCGATCTTAAAGAGATATTCAAAATTATTCAAAGTTTGAAAATTCTTATCCTGAAATTTGCCAAGAAAATTATTCCATTCATCCTTTTTTATTATCTCAGACAAATACATATTTTCGTAAATTAGATTCTTCTGCAAATTTTTATCGAAATACAGTTGTTGATAAAGGGGTAAATAGTCCCATGCTTCTTGTAAATGAGTAGTAGGGTTAAAACCTATCTTTGTTAAAATTTTATTTCTCAATCTTTTTGATTGAAACCAAAAATATCTTATATAAAATGGAATGTAAGTGAAAGTGTTTTTAGGAACCATATTTACACCACCAAAATCAGTTTTTTCTTTTGCCAATTCTTTATTGAGTTTATAAACAACCGCTCTTTGAAATCTTGATAGATTAAATTTCCATTGAACAGGAATTTTTATGGCAAATTCTAAATTCCTTCTAAATAAAAGCGGAGATAAGGATGGGATAATAAGATTTGTTGCACTATTTCCTGCTATGCCAAAATTTAACCAATGATATAAATCAAAACTATCCACTTGAATGGAAACAGGACTTTTTAAATAATCTTTAATTGAATTTTCAATAATATCAATAAAGTATTCCTTTGAATTTTGTTTTATCTGTAAAAAACCGGAATCGAAAATACTATCAGGATAATTTTTACTGAATAATCGTAATTTTAAGAACAAATTTATATTAAATTTTCTGGGTTCTCTATAGAGATTGAATGAATACATTTCATCCCAGAGTCCATTTTTATAGAAATGTCCATCCATACCATTAACAGAGGATTTACCATATTTTTTATATTGATTTCGCATATATAATATTCTTCCGAGCAGATATCCTGGTTGCTCGCAACTACCAAGAATAATCGCTTTTTTAAATACTTCCCAGATATTATCATAAAAATCCTTTTTCAACTGAATATTATAATGTTCAATATTATGAAGTTGCGCCATTTCTTTTACTTTTATTACCTCATAAAAATCTGGTTTTCCAAAAGTAGATGTAGCAAAAGGCAATTTCTGATTTGTAAAAGCAGAAATTACTTGTCTTGTATCTTGCCCCATTGTAAAGTCAATACACGTCTTTCCATAGGAATCGTTAATCAATCTCGCACTCTCCTGCATACTACTAACCATCTTATCAACAGCCTCATTAAAGGATAATTTTGTAAATTTATGCGGCCATTCCCAATATGATTTTTTATATAATTTCCCATTTTTAATAGTATAAATAGAAGCGGGTGAAAATCTTTTTACATCCTTTAACATACTCCTTTCTGAAAGAATATAATATCTCCACATAAACTCATTAAAAGCGTATTTGTCTAATTGTGGTTTTTTCAATATGCCGGTTGTAAGCAGAAATGGTGTGAACATTATAAACTGCTCATTTTCTACTAAATAATTTGTTTTGTTTTTTATAATGTCATTGATTACTAAATACTTATCTTGTTTTGCATCATAAATTTTGATAACAAAATGTCCATCTAATTCATTTGCAAAATCTTCTACAGAACCCGAATTTTGGTACAGATTCCATAAATCTTTAGCCTCATAACAGATTGTTTTATGAAGGGCAAAAACAGTTCCCTCAAAAGTTAGCCAATTGCCTTTCACATCCTTATAAAATTTTTCTCTGTTATCTTGCCTGAATTCTATTAAAAATGATGTTTGGTTCAAATTATGGAAAATTATATAATTAAAATATTCATCAAAAATATTCTTCGTGTAGTTTTTCAATTGCTCAATTTTTGATAGAAATTGTTTGGTATTTTTTTTATCTTTTGAAATTAATAGTAAAGTTCCTGCCATTTTATAATCTTTTCAGTTTTTTTAGTGATTTATACTTTTTTGCATACATTTTTATAGTATTAAATAATTTATCCTGTTTTCTAAATTTTTCAGAGTATTTTTGAAAAACCTTTTAACCTGTCAATCTATACAGCATCTCCAATTGTGTAATGTGCAATCTTTGATAATCAATTGTAACTGGGTCAATTTTCTGATTACTTTTTGTGTCCTATACAAAGAATTAAGAAAAGAACAATTATTTTGATACAAAATATATTCCACAGATTATTAATAAAGTTCCTATGATTTTATAAATCCCTAAAGGTTCTTTCAAGAACAAATATGAAATAATTATTATCAAAATATAGCCAATACTTAACATTGGATAAGCAACACTTAATTCTACTTTTGATAGAGCAATTATCCAAAAAATAGCACTAATTCCATAGAAAAATAATCCTAAAACTCTATTTTTATATAGTTTTTTTATATTTTCAATGTTCATAATTTCATTCCTTCATTTTTTTAACAAATTATATTTAAAAATACAGAAGATAGCATGTAATCCGTCTCTCCATCCAATTTTCTTCCCTTCTTGATAAGTTCTTCCATAATATGAAATGCCCACCTCATAGATTCTTAAATTCATCTTGGATATTTTTGCAGTTATTTCAGGTTCAATTCCAAATCTATTTTCATTTATAGTAATATTATCTATCACATCTTTTTTAAACATTTTGTAACATGTTTCCATATCAGAAAGATTTAAATTTGTAAATATATTAGATAAAAAAGTAAGGAACTTATTTCCAAAAGAATGCCAGAAAAATAGTATTCTATGAGGAGCCCCTCCTATAAATCTTGAGCCATATACAACATCAGCGAAGCCTTCTTCAATAGGCTGTATTAATTTCGTATACTCACGAGGATCGTATTCGAGGTCAGCATCTTGTACAATAACGACATCTCCTGTAACTTCCTTAAAACCTCTATTAAGAGCAGCGCCCTTCCCTTTATTTTCTTTTTGGAAAAATATTCTAATGTTATCAACATTAATAAATTTATTTATCTTTTCTAATTTTACATTTCCTTTACTTTTCTGTAATTTTAGTAAAAATTCTTTAGTTCCATCTGTTGATCCATCATCAACAATAATTATTTCTTTGTTAATATCTACACTCTGAACTTTAAATATTATTTCTTCAATAGTGCTAATCTCATTGTACGCAGGTATAGCAACAGATAATTTCAATTTAATCCTCCTTTTATAGCAATCATAAATACTCCACAGATAATTAGAAAAACTCCAATCCAATTAAAATAATTTATTTGTTCTTTAAGGATACAATTTGAAGTAAAGGTAACCCAAATATAACTGGTAGCAATCATTGGATATAATATTGAAAGTTTACCATATTTTAGTGCTACGATAAATAAAATAGCTGATAATCCATAAAGACACATACCCAATATTATTTGCCAATTTGTAATCCATGAAATTATATTTCCTGTAATTTTACTTGAACCAATTTTGAAAAAAGTTTGTCCCATAGATGCAAGTAATGCACAAAATAGAGATAATATTATTGCTCCCATCTGATTCATATTTTCTCACCTCTTAAAATATTATCAAAATACTCTATAGTTTTTTTAAGCCCAATTTCTAAAGAAATATTTGCTTTCCATTTTAATATTTTATTTGCTTTATCAGTATTAGGGCATCTAATCTTAGGATCGTCTTCTGGTAGTGGTTTGAAGACTATTTTTGATTTAGAATTTGTAATTTTTAAAATCATTTGCGCTAGTTCTTCTATGGTAGTTTCTTCTTGATTTCCAAGATTAATAGGTCCTATTACTCCATCTTCAGTATTCATCATTATTATTAATCCATCAACTAAATCATCAACATAGCAAAAACTTCTTGTCTGATTACCATCTCCATAAATTGTTATATCATTCCCTTGGAGAGCCTGAACAATAAAATTACTTATAACCCTACCATCATCGGGTTGCATTTTAGGTCCGTAGGTATTAAAAATCCTCACTACTTTAATATTTAGATTATTTTGCCTATGATAATCAAAAAACAAAGTTTCTGCACATCGTTTACCCTCATCATAACAAGAACGGATACCAATGGGATTAACTCTACCCCAATATTCTTCATTTTGTGGATTAATTTCTGGATCTCCATATACTTCACTCGTTGAGGCTTGAAGGATTTTGATTTTCAAGCGTTTGGCTAAACCGAGCATATTAATTGCCCCGTGAACTGAAGTTTTAGTTGTTTGCACAGGATTAATTTGATAATTTACTGGTGAGGCAGGACAAGCAAGATTATAAATTTCGTCAACTTCAACATAAAATGGGAAAGTAATGTCATGCCTTAGAATCTCAAAATATAGATTATCCATTAAAGGCAATATGTTTTTTTTGCTCCCTGTAAAAAAATTATCGACACATATAACTTCATTGCCATAGTTTAATAATTTTTCACAAAGATGAGAGCCTATGAAGCCCGCTCCACCAGTTACTAAAATTCTCTTTTTTTTATATCTATTCATGCTGCTCTCCTTTTATTACGATAAATTTGATTTTCATACTACTTCCATTTAGGCATATTGACTACTATGTCTTGATTTTTTTTCCTTGTTATGTGAGTTTCATAAAAAACTACCATTCTTCTATTTTTAGTTACCAATATTTTCAAATGTGAAATTTTTTGTGTTCTCTTTTTCTTGTTAATAAAAAGTAACATTCCGCTTATCTATAACCCATTTAATTTTTTATTGGTTTGATTAACTTTACATAATTTTCTAGCTCATATTCTAAATTTGCATCTTGAAAAATTACTACATTACCAGTAATATATTTTATTGATGTTCGGATACTTGCACCTTTTCCTCTATATGCTGAATGATAAATAATTTTAATATTCTCATATTTTAAAAAAAATATCTTTAGTCCCATCGGTAGAACCATCATCAACCCTTATAATTTCTTTTTCAATAGGAACCTTTTGAGTCTTTTCAACAATATTTTCTAATGTTTCTCTCTTATAATAAATTGGCATTATAATTGATAATTTCATAATTTTTTCTTGAAATTTATTTTGGAAATAAAATTTTTTCATACTTATTAGATAAAAAATTTATTGTTTTATTAGTTGAGACATAGAACCACATGATAGGAATGAATGCAAATAATCCCCTTCTATAAGAAGCTTTCATCATAGTAGCCAACGAATCCATCTTTGTATTATCCATCTGGTAAAATAATAAAGTATAAATTCCCCATGAAATGAAAAATAGAATCAATAAAATACTGGTTTTTTCTTTAAAAATATTTTTTATATTTATGATTATTGATACAAAAAAAGCATAAAAGGAAATGCCATATAGATTTGTATTTGTTACTAAATTTTTAACCCAGGTTAGGACGCCATTAAATTTATTGGAATCCCAGAATGGTTTGTTTATGAATACATTTTGATCAACATTGATATTAAATTTTATATATAAATTCCAAGCGATAAATGGTAAAAATGCAATTATAGAATAAATTAATAGTTCCTTCCAATTTCTATTCTTTAAGGCATCGAATAATAAAACAATGAAACCTGCAACATTAAATACAACAGCATCACTTCTCGTCCAGATGTTAAACCCCATTAAAAGAGAGGCAATAAGTAGATATCTTTGTTCTCTTCTGTTAAGCCATATATATAAGTAAATAATCGATAAAGAACCATATATGGCTATTGGTATATTTGTCGTTGAAAGAGATGAGAAAGCAAACATTTCCGGTGTTATCACTGTAAAGAAAGTAATAATAATCGAATTAGTTTTATTGGTGAATAATCTTAAACTAGCATAAAAAGAAATTACAAAAAAAATGAAAAATAGAGTACTAATAAGTTTAGAAGTAGGCAAATTACATAGATATGCCAAAGCAAAACTTCCAGAAACTAATGGTGGATAAATACATCTTCGTGCTGAACCAAGAATAGGGGTATTGTTAATTTCGAATAAGCTGTTATTTATTTTACCTTCGCTTGCAACCACTTTTCCCATTAAATCATAACCAGCTACATTATCATAGGCAAAAGTTGGCCAATATAAAGATTTAGCTGCACTTCCATAAATTAATACACAGATTAAGATAAAAAAGAATAACCAAACTAAATTTATTTTTTTATAATTAATTTTTGGAAATTGTGGTTTAATTTTTTTTAATTTTTTAAATATTACTCTAAAATTTTTTATATTTCTAATATTTAAGATAATTATAAATAATATTGAAATTATACATAACATAATAACATTAAATTTCATGTTTAGAATATCATATATGAACATAAAAATAGTTTCAAATCCAATTCCTATTAGAAAAGCCAAACCTATTTTTTCTAAGATAGAAAAATCTTTGGATATATAATTAATTACTGATAAACCTAAAGAGAGGACTAAAATAATTCCTAATATGATCATTATTTTTTAGAGGGGATATTAATTGGGAGTATTTGATATTTTTGTTTTTTATCAATTTTATAATTTAATTTATCATAACCATAGTAATTTGCAATTGCCACATAGTTTATTTGCTCATAAAGTGGATTTGTGTCTTTTTCTTGTTCATAAACTAATTTTCTCGGATATAAGAAATAAGTTGCCCATGCTTTATTTTTTACTCCCCAAGCTCCTTTATCATTGAAATCAGATTTTTCGTCTTTTGGATATATTTCTTCTTTTGAAGGCATTATAATAATTGCGTCTTCGGGGGTATTTTTTTTGATATAATCTAAGTATTTATAATCGAAACCACATTTTATTTCATATTTTTGTGCGATTGTTAAATTGGGATATTTCTTTATCATCTCAAGATTACCAATTACTAAACTATCCCAAAGCCATTTATAACCTCCAATACTTTTGTATAAAATTAAGACGAAGATGATACAAAAAAACAAAGAAATAATATTTATTGTAATATAAGAAAAAGAATCAGACTTTTTAACCCGCTTTGCTTGTTTTTTTGATTTTTTTAATTTTTTCTTATTCAAGATTTTCTCTTCTAAATAATTTTTAGTATCAATTTAAATTTATTTATCTAAAAAGTCAAATATACCGTCAAGAAATTTAATAAATTCTCGAATTACCATATAATTTATCACAATATCCCAAACGTTATCTTATCTATAATCTCCTCATCTTCTTTAACGCAGTATATTTCACTCTATACATCTTAATAATATTTTTAATATTGTCTTGTTTCTTAAATCTTTCCGCATATTCTTTAAAAACTATTTCGCCCGTTAATTTATAGAGCACCTCTAATTGAGTAATATGTAATCTTTGATAGCCAATTGTAGCGGGATCAACTTCTGGATACCAATCAGTTTCACATAGGTTGTATCGTGACCAAAAGCCAAGATCATATTCAGGTAGTATCTTTTTTAGGGTTGCAATTCCATCATCGAATATTTTCTTTGCTAAATTATTTTCAGGAAAAACACGCACGAAATCATAAATGCCACATAAAGAAAATATCATTCCATTTAAAACGAGCGTAGGGACTGCCGCTGTATATTCTTCATAAAAAGGACCCCATTCAGTAAATTGAGTTACTCCCCCTTCTGAAACAGGTTTGGTGAAAGGGATAAGTGCTTTATCTGCCATATCTGCATACTTCTGTTTTTGTGTCATCTGATAGCCGCGCAGCAAGATAGAGATACCTCTGCTTTGAGAAAAAGCAGATTGCCAGGGAACAATTGTTTTATATTGTGGTAGCGGAACATCAGTTATCCATCGTGCTCCGAGTTTTTCGGTTACTTGAGCATTCCTATAAAACCATTTCACAAATTTTAGAAATCTATTCTTGTCTTTGTCTGAATTAGTTCTCAAGTAAGTATGAAATATTGCCAGACCCATTTGTCCAATAGAAATTGGAAAATAAACGAAATTTTTTTTCTTAACATCAATATAAGTTTTATTTATTGGTATGCCATTTTTATCAAATTTATTAATGAGTGCCTGGTCCTTTCCCCTGGTAATACGATCTTCGGAAAAAAGAAAATAATAATGTTCTAAAATTCTAGATCCGTTATCCAAATTTAATTTATAGGCTTGTTTGGGAGTTTTTATATCTTTAAAAATTTTGTTAAGCATAAAAAAATATTTTTTTACTTTCATGCTAAATTCCGAAAAGTATATGCCAGTTTTTTTGTTAAATTTTTACGATTGAATTGCGTTATATTTTTGGAATTCAAAGGTATAGTGGTTTTTTTTTTCCATTTCTTAAACAAATCCAAAATTATATTTCTCACCTTTTCTTCCTCAGAATATTCAAACATTTTTCCTGACCCGGTAGTTTTTAATATATGTGCCGCATCACCATCTTGAGGTCCAAAACCAAGAATGAACCTATTCATCGCAAGATATTCGAATAATTTACCAGTAACAATACCCTCATTTTTCTTCGTATTTGGGATTAGAAGTAGTAATAACGTCGATTTTATTAGATTTTCTAATACTGTTTGATGCTCTACATATCCAAGGTCAGTTGTGTAATCGATCATGCCATGTTCTCTCAGGGAGGAATAAACAGAGTTGGTCATTTTACCCATCAATAATAAACTAAAGTCGTTTCTAAAGTCCTGATCCTCCTCGATTAATTTTTTACAGACTTTCCAAAGAGTCTTAGGATTTTGTTGATGATTTATTTTACCTGCATAAACAATAGTAAATTTATCAAATTTATTTTGTGTAGCATCAGTAAAATCTTCATCATCATAACCATTGGAGATAACAATAATTGTGTTATTTTTTGCTTTTTTTTGAAATGATTCAGCAATATTTCTGCTGACCGTTGTTATTGTATTAGAACTAGTGAGGGCTTTTTCTTCAAGTTTTATATCTATATGATTAGCCAGTTTGTTTTTTTTAATCAAGTCTTGGTGATAAATCTCAGTCCACGGATCTCTGAAATCTGCTACCCATTTGATCCTGCTCCATCGTGCCAAAGCTCGGGCAATAAGATGTACTGTAGGTGGAGGTGATGACGAAAAGATAATATCCGGTTTCTCATTCCTGATGATGTGCTTGCCAGCTTTAATTGCATAAGGAATCCATCCGATCTTGGCATCCGGAATAAAGAGATTTAATCGGACCCAATGAGCTAATTTTTTCTTCCAGCTTGTCTTCTTTTCTGTGAGGGTTGCAACAGGAATTGCTTCATCAGAATCCATTCCGGTGAATTTTTTATATAACGAGAATGGTTCGATAGCGGGAGTCCTGTATACTTTACATTCTTTCGGAATATCAGAAAACAAGCTTTCGTCGTGGGCGGGATATTCTCCATTTTGTACAGTTAGAATGATCGGCTGCCAGCCAAATTCGGGAAGGTATTTTGCAAATTTGAGCACCCGCTGCACACCGGGACCACCCGCAGGCGGCCAGTAGTATGTGATAATGAGGACTTTTTTCATGAAAAAATATTGTGAGTTATTTATCTGTAGTGATAACCGTTTTCATGAATTCATCTAACTCAATATCCGGCACATTGTCAGCTATGAGCGAAAGAACGATGAGGATTTTATTAATACCGCGCGGTATTAATAATGTTTTTGTTTTGCCGTCCTGCTCATAAGTAAGAATGATGGATTTGCCGGCTTTTATATTAAATTCAATTTTTTTTATCTGCACAAATTGTATTTCAATACCTTTGAGGAGAAGTGGTTTGAAGATTACCGATGAATCTGTGAATCGAATTGAATTAACAGTAAAAAGGTTCTTATAAAAAACATTCACCACGAGGAGAAGTACTACAAAAGGAACTGCTTTTTTGAACCATTTATCGAGAGTGGAAAATTCATGAGTGATAAAATACAATGCCCACACAAGCGCCAGAAGGGCAACGATTATTGAGAGCCATCGCAAAAATGCAGGAAAACGAAATACGAGATTTTTATTGTTCATATTAATTTTCTTCTTTTTTGATACGTTCAACAATGTCCTTAAGTTTTTGAGATCCATCCTTTTTGCAAATGAGAAGCGAATTCTTGGTGTCAACTATTACAAGATCATCAATATCTATTAGTGCGATTTTTTTATTCTTATCAGTTGAGTAAACATACAGGTTTTGTGCATTAATATCAAGCACTTTGCCTTCAAAATAATTACCATTCTTATCTTTCTCTTTCATCTCATCAAGCGCCTGCCAGCTTCCAATGTCATTCCAGTCAATACTGATGGGAACAACCACCGCATTATCTGCTTTTTCCATAATGCCGATATCAACAGGAACCGGTTCAAGCTCAGAATAGAATTCGCTGACTTTATCCATATCAGAATTCCATGAATCTTTTATATCGTTTAAAGATGAAAAGAGAGAGGGCATAAAATTTTTTACCGCTTTGATAATCGAGTCTATTCGCCACAAGAACATGCCGCTGTTCCATGTGAAATTACCTGATTTTACAAACTGTTCGGCTGTTTTTGCATTCGGCTTTTCTTTGAACTGCTTTACCGCGAAAATTGGAATTGGATTCTTCTGAATCTCTTTACCGAGTTCGATATATCCGTATCCGGTTGCAGGATAAGTCGGTTTAATTCCGAAGGTGAGAAGCTTCTTGCGTTCTTTTACAAAAGTATCAGCTTGAGAGATGATTTCTCTGAAAAGATCCGGTTTGCCAATGTAATGATCTGCCGGAAGCACAAGCATGGTTTCGTCTTTTTCATACTTTTCTTGCAAGAGAACGGCAGACAATCCGATGCATGCAGCAGTGTTTCTACCCATTGGCTCGGCAATGATATTTTCTTCTGGAAGTTCAGGAAGATGTTCTCTTACCAAACCGATCTGACTCTCATTTGTGACCACATAAATATTTTTATAATCAACAAATGGAAGAACCCGATCAACTGTTTGCTGTATCATCGATCGCTGACCGAGAATATGCAAAAACTGTTTAGGGTTTTTCTTTGTGCTGAGAGGCCAGAATCTGGTGCCGATCCCTCCTGCCATTATTACGACTATCATCGTGTCACCTGCTACTTATCCTGTGCCGTTCTTTGGTCGACAACAGAGACATTCTCGGGAATTTCAAGCATAAAGGTACTGTCAGGAATTTCTTCATTGATAACCTTATTGGTAAATTTAAAGCCAACTTCATTGTCGTAGTTATCCATATATTCGATCACTTCGATAAGGGAGTCCTGGTTGGAAAATTGGATAACAAGTTCGGAGAAGTCACTCATGACTTCGGTTGGTTTAAATGTGAAAATTGTGACATTTCTATATTTGTCTGTCGATTGCAACTCGCAAAAATCAATATATTCTTTGGCGAGCAGTTTTGGATTTATAAAATTTTGCCAATAACTCCAGTCTTGAATGAGAAGTTGTTTTTTTTCAGGAAAATAGAATCTCAGATCGTTTTCTGTGCCGAGCATTGTCTGTGGCTCGGGATAGTAAAATTCGAGCTTTATCTTATCGTCTTTGGTGTAAAGATTGCCAAATGAAAAATGCTCGATGTCGCTTTCCGTCCAATAATTTCTCTGCTCGAAATTTGCTTTAAAGGTTGTGATCTTCTCATTTTTTTGAAGGAATTTCTGAAGGAGTTCTTCATTTGCAAGAAGTGCATTGCACACAAAGATCACAACGATGAGTATTACGAAATATTTTTTCATTTAATATCCTAATCTGTCAAGAGCGTCTTGGTTGATGAGCACTTTTCTGGGTTTACTTCCCTCTGCATCTTGCACGTATCCTGCGCGTTGCATCTGATCAATGAGACGTCCGGCACGCGCATAACCGATCCTGAATTTTCTCTGCATCATAGAAATAGATGCATATTTTTTCTCGACGGCATAGCGAACAGCTTGCGGGAAAAGATCGTCATCATAAGCGAAATCTTCACCATCATTTTTTTCTGTGGGAAGCTTAATGTCCATATCTGGTTTTGGAAATTGAGAAAGATAGTCGACCAGCTTTTTCGCTTCCTCTGTGCCAACAAACGAGCCATGAACACGGATCGGGGGTTTTTTGCCAAGAGGTGAAAATAGCATATCGCCATTGCCAAGAAGTTTCTCGGCGCCGTTTATATCAAGAATTGTTCTTGAATCTGTTTTTGAAGAAACATGGAAAGAAATTCGGGAGGGGAAATTCGCTTTGATAACACCATTGATCACATTCACGGAGGGTCTCTGTGTGGCAAAGATAAGATATATGCCAACAGCTCGTGCCATACCTGCAAGACGTTGAATTGGGCGCTCGATGTCCTTTGCCATCTTCTGCATCAAGTCAGCAAGCTCATCTACTACTATGACGAGATAGGGCATTGTTTCGGGAAGCTCTTCCTGGTCGGGAAGTTCTTCCACGTTCAGTTTTTCATGTTCCTTCTTCTTTGTGATACACATCTCATTGTAGCTTGCCAGGTCACGCACATGATATTTCGCCAGCGCATCATAACGGTGCTCCATCTCATTCACAGCCCAATTAAGAAGATAGACTACATCTTCAAAATCCGTAATAACTTCTTTCACAAGATGAGGAACTTTTTTATAAAGTGACAGTTCAATTTTCTTGGGGTCAAAAAGGATAAGACGAACCTGGTCGGGATGAGCTCGGTAAAGGATGGTGTTCAAAATAGTATTAAGACACACGCTTTTTCCGGAACCTGTCTCTCCGGCAATAAGAAGATGTCGCAGATCTTTCAAATCAGTTATGATGGGCTCGCCGGTAATGCCTTTGCCAAGCGCAATAAGTGTGGGAGAAGGATTATTTTTCATTTCATCAGAGTCGAGCACCTCTTTCAAATAAATGAATTCCGACTTATTATTTGGGATCTCAAATCCGATAGTATCCTTGCCGGGAATAGGGGCAACGATACGGATGCTCTTTGCTTTCAATGCAAGTGCAAGATCGTCTGCAAGAGAAGTATATTTACTGATCTTTGTACCAGGTGCGGGACGCAGTTCATACTGCGTGATAACCGGTCCGATATTCACATTCACTACATCACCCTCAATATCAAATTCCTTGAGCTTTGACTGAAGTAGCTTACTTTTTTCCTCGATCTCTTTCTTCTTTTCCTCCATTGCCTGCTTGGTCATTGAAGGAGAGTCCTGCAAGATTTTATGATAATTTGGCAGGGGATATGAGCTGTCATCTTCATCAATAGCTTTGGGAACTTTTGTGACAACGGGTTCAAATTTCTTTTTCTTCTCTTTTTTCTTTTTCTTATTTTTTACTTTTTGGGCTGGATGTTCTATTTCTTCTTCTTGCTTCGAGTAAGAAATTTGTGGTTTATTTTTTCGTTTTTTCCCTGGCTTAGGTTTTCTTTCAGGTCGAGAAAAAAGTGATTTGAAGAAGTCCAAAATTGTCCGTGCTTCGAATATGAATATAATAGTACCAAATAGTGCGAGACCGAGTATAATTGCAGAACCAACGCTGTTAAAGATCGGGTAGAATATTTTATCAATAATGAAGGTGAATACGATTCCCCTGAAGATAGGGAATGCTCCTCCTACAGAAAGGTAGAACAGGGTCAGCCAGACGAAAAAGAGAAAAATGAAGAGAAGTTTGCGTGTGAGTTTTTCAATTTTTGAGCCGAATATATAGAGGATGCCTGTGACGAAAAGGAATACTGAAAGGAAAAAACTGAACGGTTCGCTGAAAATGATCTGGAATACCCATGCCAATCCTGCGCCAAATGGACCGATCATATTTCGCGTGTATGGGAAATGCAGCGAGATGATATTTCTGAAAGAGAGCTCTGCCTTCTTGAGGGTTATAATGTCATCGTAGGTGAATGAGAGTAATGAAAAGAAGAGCAAAGCACCAAGCACGATGAATATAAAAACGAGTATCAGTTTCGATTTTGTTTTTTTTTCTTTATCTTTGTTTTTCATATCTTTTAATTGTGGCGAATGCAAATGATATCGCCATCCTGAACTAAATATTCTTTTCCTTCAAGATGAAATTTTCCCGACGCTTTCAGAGCTTTTTCCGAACCGCATTCTATGAAGTCATCATAGGTGAAACGTTCAGCCCGAATAAAACCGCGTGCGAGATCAGTGTGAACTTCAGCCGCAGCATCAAGCGCAGTTTCTCCTTTTTTCAGTGTCCATGCCCTGACCTCATCACTGCCGATAGTGAAGAAGCTGATCAAGCCCAAAGTGTCATAGGAAATTCTTGTCAATTTATTTACCGCCGACTCCTTAATGTTGTATTCTTCCATGAATTCGAGTGCTTCTGCTTCTTCAAGCTGTTGAAGTTCCATCTCAAACTTTCCTGTGATCTCTACGATTTTATATTTACTGGCAAATTTATCTTTGAGCTGTTGATTTTTTCCGAAGTTGTCCTCATCCACATTGAGTATTATGAATATTGATTTGAGGGTGAGAAATTGGAATCCGCGAAGGATCTTTTCTTCATAAGCTGTGAATTCCAGTTCTTTAAGCATTTTGTTTTCACTCAAGCAATCATAACATTTTTGGAAAAGGTTCAGCTCTTTTTCAGTGTCGGGATTTTTACCACCCTTTGTATATTGTTTGCTGAGAGTTTCCACTTTTTTCTCGCATATTGCAAGGTCAGAAAAGAGGAATTCGGTTTCCAGCGTTTCAATATCCTGTTCGGGTTGAGCGGGGGAGCCGGGTACATCAAAGCCACGAATAACCATTCCGAGCGCATTTACCATGCGGATGATGCTGAGTAACTCGCCGGAAAAGATTTCCTTCTTTATCTCATCGTGGTGTATACCTATGAAGTCCATATATTCAATTGTCGCAAAGATCTTCTTATGAGGATTGTATATTTCTGCAAGATAATCGATACGATCATCGACCACCTCGACAGTCGCAAGGTTTGGTTTTGTTGCCCCGGAATAGTAATCCGAAGTTTCTGCTTCACTACCTGTCACCGCATTGAAGATAGTGGTTTTGCCACTTTTGGGAAGACCCACTAGACCAATTTTTATCATGGCATAACTTTCCTAAAGTAGTATATATTCGTCAATTATTATTGAAAATCAAGGGGAATAGAAATAGTCTGAAGAGATGACACATTAATAATTTCTTAAATATTTCACGGATACTTATTCTGTATTTCTTGACGAACAATACTCATGATTTTTTATGTTTTGCATGATCTTTCCAGGAGGCACATCGTGCTGAAAACAAAATACATTAAGACGCTTGAGATATTAACATCGATCTTGATTATTATAATTTTCATTGTTTCGCTCTACAGTATTCTTAACATTCAAATATACAAACCATTTACACCGGATTCGTTGCTTCCCGGGGTTCTGAGCCAGGATGTTGTGTCGATAGTTGTTTCCATTCTGCTCCTGGTAGTGCTGGTGAAACTTCATAATTCATCAGAAAAGATATATCTTATGTGGATCGCACTTATCGGATACCTTCTTTATGCGTACGGTATATATGCTTTTGACAGAGTATATACTATGTTTTTCCTGTGTTATATAGCGATCTTTAGCTTGTCTTTGTTCAGTTTAATCATATTTTTCGGTTCGATCGATCTGGATTATTTTATTGAGATACGCACCGAGCATATTCCAAGAAAATCAATTGCCGGTTTTTTGCTTTTACTGGCAATCTTATTTATTGCTACATGGCTGAAAATTATCATTCCTTCAATGATATATAAAATTCAACCTGACGGGAATTCGATCTTTGTCTTCGATCTATCTTTTTTTATTCCCTTGCTTATTCTTACAGCGATCAAGCTGTTCCAGAATAAAAAATTAGGTTATCTCCTTTCGGGCATTCTTCTGATGAAAATGGGATTTCTTGGTTTTTCCGTATTGCTCGGAACGCTTATCAGCCCTTATTTCGGACAACCTCTCTTGATTTTTCAAAGCATTCTCTTTGCAATATTGGGAATAGGAAGTTTTATCTTTGCAATTATTTACATAAACGCTTTGCGTTCCGATTGGGACCTTGAGAGTAAGGACTGAGATTTGATATAGTAAATTCAGTATAATTAGTATCGATAAAGAAAATAAATATAATATGGGGAAAAATAAAGTATACGGGGATTGCGCATTGTGTGGCAAATATGGCGAATTAACTTTCGAACATATACAGCCACGGTGTTGCGATAATAAAAAAAGAGTATTCAAATTTAATTTGAATGATGTAATCAAAAATAAAATCTATACGAAAGATGGAAAACATAGAGGTGTGAAAATTATTCAAAAAGGTTTCGGATTATACTCAATTTGTGAATCATGTAACAAATATGCTGGTTCATATTATATTAATGCTTATAAATGTTTTTACAAACAAGGTTTAAAAGTCTATGAGAATAATAGCTCAACATTAGTTGACCTATCTTTTTCAAATATCTATCCTTTAAGAATTATCAAAGAAATTATAATGATGTTTATATCTGTTAACGTTAATAACTCATTGGGGAGAAGTTTTGAAAATTATCTATTAAACAAAGAAAATCAAAAGTTCCCCAAAGGTTATAATATTTATGCCTATTTTACAGAAGACATTTATTCTTTTGCTTTGTTTAGTGAAGCTCAAAGATACATAAACGGAAAAATTGGAATTTCATGTTATTCACTTGTTTCATTCAAACCTTTTGGTTTCATTTTAACATATAATTCAAAACCACTTCCAAGATACAATGAGGTTTGCAGTATAATGGCATTTAGTAAATATAAATATGATGAGGTAGAAAGCTTAAAGCTTATGCTTCCAGTAATTAATACTGATATTCCGTTGACATTCCCATGGTTAAGAAATATTTGAGGTAACAATGTACAAACTATTTATATAAATAGGAACGAAATATGATAGATAAAACTTATCCATATAGACTATGGAAATTTGGAACAGATTTTGGAAGATATGCTGAACTTATGATAGTTAATAAGATTAAGAGTGCAGATAGTCGTATTTTGTATTTCATGATTGGTCATTCTTTTGAATTAGTTTTAAAAGCATTTCTTCTTACGCAAGTAAATTTCAGTACGAATAATTATTTTACAATTAATGAACTTCGTAGTAGGAGAAAATATGGGCACAATCTAAAAAAATTGTTTGATGAAGCTGTAAAATTTGAAAATTTTAAGAATATTGTTAAGGATGACAATAATTTAGAATCCTATATTGATAATATCAATGTTTATTATAATGATAAAGATTTTGAATATTTAGAAACGGAAATTATGTTTTTGTATAATCCTCAAGATTTATTAAAGAGTTTAGGTTTCTTAATTAAAAAATGTGAAAAAATATGTGAAGATTTCCTGAATAGAATATAAAGGTAAAATGAACTGGGATTTAAATCCTCAAGTTTTATAAAAAACCACCGAATAATCTCAGCGGGTTTGGGGAATATGAGAGAATGAGAGATTTACCAATTTTCACATAATACTTCAAAATATGCTTTCGGATGTGCACACGCAGGACATTTTTCAGGTGGTTCTTTGCCTTCATGCACCAAACCGCAGTTACGGCATTTCCATCTTATCACTTTGTCCTTTTTAAAGACAGTGCCGTTCTCAATATTTTTCAGCAATCCGAGATAGCGCCTTTCGTGCTGAACTTCAGCTTTGCCTATGTTGCGGAACGCAAGAGCGATTTCTTTGAATCCTTCTTCGTCAGCAATATCTGCAAATTCAGGATACATAATTGTGTGTTCATAATGCTCACCAGCAGCGGATTCAGTTAGGTTTTCTACAGTTGTTCCAATCTTGCCTGCAGGATAGGATGCCTGTATCTCGACTTCACCGCCTTCGAGAAATTTGAATAACCTTTTGGCGTGCTCTTTTTCATTGAGAGCAGTTTCCGTGAATACGCCTGAAATTTGATCATAGCCCTCTTTCTTCGCCTGTTTTGCAAAGAAATCATAGCGGTTGCGCGCCTGGGATTCACCTGCAAAAGCAGTGAGTAGATTTTTTTCTGTTTTTGAACCTTTGAGTTCTTTCATATATTTTACTCCTTAGAATTTTATAAAAAATTATTATTTTGATCCTTTCACTGCAAGGATAACTGCTGGCTTATCACCGCAATTTTCTAGAGAATGAGCGATATCCTTTTTTGCCTGCAATGCATCTCCGGCTTCTGCAATGAATTCATGTTTGCCAATGTGAAATTTTACACATCCTTTGATCACATAGAACATTTCTTCGAATGGGTGTTTCTGAACCTGAACCTTCTTGTCAACGGGTATCGTATACATATAAGGTGCGAGATGCTCAAAATTTCCAAAGAAAGGGTGAATTTCAATATTATCAGAATTGGTTATTTTATCATGTGCTTTAATATGTGCATGCTCATTTTCATCGGTGATGGCATGAAACATATGCTGAGGAGCATTACAACGAGGGCACACCTCAGGTGATTCTGTTCCCCTGAAAATGTGCCCACAAACTTTACATCGCCAGTGTCGCATATTCTACTCTTTCGACACGGCAGGTGCGACAAAGGTACGTATTCCAAGCTCTTTATCCAGCATAAGAAGCCCGTTGCCGTTATCGCCAATATATTTCAGCTTATCTATGATCTCGTTATCGTTTCCTTCTTCCTCAATCTGTTCCGTTACAAACCATTGAAGGAATATTTCTGTTGCATAATCATTTTCTTCTTTTGCAAGCGCTACGAGTCCATTGATGCTTTTGGTTACAAATTGTTCATGTTCGAGTGTTTTTTGGAACATATCCATTGGGGAGTCAAATTCTGCGGGAGGTTTCTTTATCTCGTCGAGAATCACTTTCTGATTCTGCTCGAATACATAATTATAGATCTTTTGTGCATGGCTCATCTCTTCCTGAACCTGGATAAAGAACCAGTTCGCAAAGCCCTTCAGTCCGATGTCCTGCGCATGAGCAGACATTGCGAGATAGAGGTATGCTGAATAAAGTTCTTTATTGATTTGAAGATTGAGTGCATCGGTCATTTTTTTACTTATCATAGAACACCTCGCATTATTCCTTTTTCCACAAACCGTGGATGTTGCAATACGCACGGACTTCGAGTTTGTCGCTATTTTTGACATAGAATTCTGCTTCAGGTTCATCATCGGGTGTGAGGTGTTTGCGGTTTATCCATGCACCATTCTGCACTTCGATCCACTCGATATAATGTTTCTCCATCATAGGATGAGCAACAGAGCCGACTTTTACCCTGATGCCTTCAGCGATATCTTCAACAACAGGAATATGTTTTTCAACAGCAGCATCAACGGTATTTTCGTCCATTTTTACCATAGGCTGTCCGCAACAGACAAGTTCTCCTGCGCCGCCGTGAACCATTTCCACGATGTTGCCACATATTTCACATTTATAGATTTCCATAAGTTTTGTCATGAGTGCTCCTTATTTGTCATCTTTGTGACAGAACCACCAGTCGAAGCATTCGAGACTTTTATCTTCCTTACGTGCTTTCACTGCTTTCATGTCTGATGCTGGGGGTACGATCACGCGGTCACCAATAAGTTCATTATTGGGCCAGTTCGCAGGAACAGCGATCCCTTTCGTATCTGAAAGCTGAAGCGCTTTGACTGATCTGACTATCTCGTCCATATTTCTACCGATTTCTTGAGGGTAATAAAGTATGAGTCGGACTTTGCCTTTTGGGTCAACAACAAAGACTGCCCGAACTGTGCTCGCACCTTTTCCGGGATGAAGCAATCCGAGCTTGTTTGCAATCGAATCATTTGCTGCAATTATTGGGAATTCTATATCAACATCCAAATTATCCTTAATCCATTCGATCCATTTGATATGTGAAAATACCTGATCGATGGAAAGTCCGACGAGTTTACAATCCATTGCTTTGAATTGTTCCATTCTTTTTTGGAAACCGACAAATTCAGTGGTACATACAGGAGTGAAGTCTGCAGGATGGCTAAAAAGCACAAACCAGTTCCCTGCCATTTCATCAGGGAGTTTCATCATTCCCTGCGTTGTCTTAACTTCCATTTCCGGGAACGAATCGCCCAGTAATGGCATGTTCATTTTTTCTTCCATTTTTTCTCCTAAATTTACTAAGATTTTCTAGTTTATGGACCTATATGCATCATGTAAAATTCAGTATCGTATTTTTCGAACTCTTCTGCCTGATTTTTTTCTAGTTCAAGAAGACGGTAATGTCCCATTTCCATCGAGGCAATATACTTAAGTCGGCGTGAGAGTTCTTCATCCATTTTGAATTTGTTAGCAAGCGAGAGATAGAAATAATGCGCTGCTTTTTCTGCATTCATTGCCTGTAGAAATATATCGCTGAACCTCAGTTCTTCGGAATCAATGGTAATTTCCGGTAAAGGGACAGGTGTTTCATCAGGCAGAATTATCTCTTCAGCGGGAAATGCTTCTTTCCACAGTCCGGTAAAGAAATCATAATGCTTTTGCTCTTCTGCAGAGAGGAATTCAAGCTTATCTTTGAGCATGAAATTCTTTACTCGTCCTGCAAGATCGCGGTAGACATTTTTGCTGTCCTCCTCACTTTTTAATGCAGTGAGAAATAGATCCTTTTTGGAATATTTATCAATATTCATTTTATCCATGATAGTTACTTCCCAAGTTGACGTTTCATCTCTGTGAGCTGCACAACGTGCTTTCGTTCCTCATCGATGATTTTATCAACCATTTCTTGCTGGTGCTTCGGAACCACATTTCTCATTTCATGATAATAGAGAATCGTGTCGAGTTCCTTCCCGATAGCGTACTGAAGTGCTTCATTAACAGTATTCACGCTGCTTATACCCTCGTCGATCTTATCAAGTGTGAAGACAAGATTATCTGCATATGCATGAAGATAGTCAAAATACTCACCGGGATAGCTTTCCTGTGGACTGTAGTCCTCTATTTTTGCCAGCATCTCTTTAAATACTTTTTCGTGACGGACTTCTTCTTCTGCAAGGAAGCCAAAGAGTTCCTTCACTTTTGGATCATCAAATTTTTCTACCATTGCCCGGTAGAATTTTTCACCATTTTCTTCAATCTGAACCGCAAATTGATAGATTTCAGTAACATCGAATATATTCATTTTCGTTCCTCCGTGATTATTAAAGATTTTTATGTTTAATAGCAATTTTTTCTGCCAACTCGTCAAGTGCCTTGAAATCAGCTTCTTTTGGATAACCTTTACATATGACGGGTTCCAGTAATTCACCTTTGAAATTTTTAAGCAGATCTTTGATCACATCCACCATCCTCGAACCCCAGCCATATGAGCCGATAATCGATGCAAATTTCGCTTTTGGTCTGAGCATATTAGTAAGATAGGTTGCATAGATCATTTTGGGATGCGGACCGACATGAACCGTTGACGAGCCGATCACTACAGTTGCAGCATCGACCAGTTCCATTGCGAATTCTCCAATATCCGTCACAGACATGTTAAATGGAATAACAGCAATTTCGTGTTCGGTTAGTTTTTCTGTGAGATAATTCACCATCTTTTCTACACTTCCGTGCATGGAAATATAGGGTATAAGCACCTTATTTTCAACCTTATCTGATGTCCATTCATTATACTGTTCGAGGATGAATTCAGGGTTGTCATAAACCTGCCCGTGAGTAGGTGCAATGATCTCAAGCTCATAATTATTCAGCATGGCCATATGCTTCTGAATATTTGTTCTGAAGGGCATCATGATCTCAGCAAAATATCTTTTAGCAGCGAAATATACCTTTGCTTCATCCCGCACGAATAATTCGCTGGACGTCATATGAGACCCAAAGAGGTCACCCGGAAAGAGGATTTTATCTTCTTCAAGATAAGTGAACATTGTTTCTGGCCAGTGAACCCACGCTGCCAACAAGAACTTTAAGGTTTTATTGCCGAGAGAAAGAGTGTTTTCATGCGCGATCTCGAGGAATTTATCACCGGGAATATTAAGAAGATCCTGCAAAAAGGTCTTACATTTTTGGTTTGTTACCACAACAGCATCAGGATACATTTCCAAGATGACAGGAATTCCTCCGGAGTGGTCTTGCTCGGCATGGTTGGAAATAACATAATCCAATTTTGTAATACCAAGCTTTCTCAGGTTTGTGAGAAGTTCATCAATTTTCGGTGGATCAACGGCATCGATCAGAGCGGTCTTTTCACTCCCGCGAATTAGATAGGCATTGTAGCTTGTGCCGTCAGGGAGGGGGATGAGTTCATCAAAAGTGCGTCTGTCCCAATCCTGAACACCCACATAATATACATCTTTTTTGATTTTTTGAAATCCCATGTTTCTCCTAAATTTCTACAAACATATCTTTGTTAACACCACAAACCGGGCAGATCCAGTCGTCTGGAATGTCTTCAAATGGAGTTCCGGGTTCGATACCTGAATCAAGATCGCCAACTTTGGGATCATAAATATAACCACATACGCTGCATTGATATTTTTTCATTGTTTTTTTCTCCTTCTTTATTTCTATTATTTTATCATTAATATATGTTGGTGCAGATTTTGGAGCTTTACCTTTTATTACTTTATGGTAATAATCATAAGTCATTGGTTCATCTTCTTCATTTATAATTTCAGCATTGATTATTTTCCCAATAAAAATTGTATGAGTTACGGCATCAATATTTTCTAAGAGATCACATTCTAAATAACCAATACTATTTTCCATAATAATCGGCACACCCTTTTTACTTATTTTATATATTACATCAGAAAATTTATCAAAATCTCTTCCAGATTTAAAACCAAAATTTCCAATCAATTTCATCTGTGTATTTTGAGATATAATAGATATTGTAAAGATTTTGCTTTCCTGAATAAATTCATGGGTTAAATTTTGTTTGTTTATACTAACTGCAATTGTTGGTGGTTCTGATGTAATTTGGAAAACTGTATTAGCAATCTGTCCATTTATCTTACTATCCTTTTTTGAACTAATAATATATAATCCATAACTTATTTTGTGTAAGGTTTTTAAATTCATCCTATTCTGCCAGTAATTTATTTTTTTTTATAGAATAACCCGCATTTCTTATAGCGATAATAACTTCATTTCTATTACATTCACCATTAACTTTAACCAGTTTGTCTGAAAGAGATATGTCAATATTTTTCACTCCGGACACCTTCTTGATTTCATTTTGAATGGACATGACACAGTGCTTACAGTTCATGTCAGGTATTTTAAATATATTTTCCATATTTTCATCCTGAATGATTATTTTCTTATTCATAAAAAATTTTAAAAGAAATGCTCTGAGGATAAGTAGGATCAACAGTATAGCTGATGATGTTTTTATCCATGCGGGAAGCATCTTCATACTGCTGGTAAAAAAGTTTATATTTTTACCGGAAAGATTCCAGATATGATCAATAAAAAAACCGAAAAGCAGACCTGTTATTATGATAGAAACGAGATATGATATCATCGACTTTTTGCCGAGTTTCCCTCCTACAAAACTTATTGTTGCAGCATTTGTCGCAGGTCCGGCGATCAAAAAGATCAAGCCGGCACCCGGTGTCATTCCTTTTAATATAAGTGAGGCAGCAATGGGTATGGAGCCGGTGGCGCATACATACATTGGGATGGAAATAATGAGCATAATTGGATATGCAAACAACGGATTTCCAAAATAGCGCTCCACAAAATTATCCGGTACAAAAAAAGAAATAATGCTTCCAATAACAATTCCGATCAGTATCCATTTGGCTACATCTTCAATCAAATCAAAAAATCCATAACGAAAAACTGCTTTCACTTTCTCATGAAATTTGTGAGAATGTGGTTCGGTCTCGTCGCAGAGATTGCATGAAAATCCTTCCTGCAGTATGATATTATCATCAGGAGTTTTATCGATGACATTAGTGAGCATGCCACCAAAAATTCCTGCAAAAAAGGCGGCGATAGGTCTGATAATTGCATAGACGGGACCAAGAAGTGCATAGGTTGCGAGGATCGAATCCACACCCGTTGTGGGAGTTGATGAAAGGAATGAAATTGTTGCACCTTTTCCTGCACCCTCTTTTCTTAGATAAGCAGCAACCGGTATGACGCCGCACGAACAAAGCGGTAGTGGAATCCCAAAGAGAGATGCCTTTACATTTGACCAAAAAGATCTTCCTGAAAGGTGTTTATAGATTTTTTTTTTGGGGATGGCGATATTGAGGATTCCTGCTATAAAAAACCCAAAAAGCAGGTAAGGTGCCATTTCTTTGAGAAGAAACCAAATTTCCTGTGCGATGCCTGTGATAATATTCATTTTAATTATTTTGCCATCTTTTCTTTCTCAAGGCAGTCCCTGCAAATACCGCGGAAGTAGCTGTGTTGCTCTCTTATCAAATGCCCTTGAAAGTGTTTCTTCTTAAAAATGGGGCATTCGACTTCAAGATCATAAATTTTTCCGCATTTTTCGCAGAAAAAATGATGATGTGGTTTTGTGGCAAAGTCGTATCGAACTTCCGAGCCGGTAATGTATAAGGGAGTGACAAACCCTTTATCTATAAAGAGGTTAAGTGAATTATAGACTGTAGTTTTTGATATAGTGGGCACTTTCTTAAGCACTTCTTCATAGATCATTGCAGCAGTTGGGTGATTGTGTTTTTTGTCCAAATACTGGAGTATGCTCAACCGTTCGAAGGTTGGCTTAATACTCGCAGCTTCTAAAATATTTTTTAAGTTTTCCATATTTGAACTCATTACAAATTTATAACGAAATCATAAAGATAAACGTTACAGTGTCAAATATTTTATTTGAAAATAAACTTTTTCTGCATATACCAGAATGCAAAATCAAGATGTGATATCGGTATTCCTATCTGATGTGAGAATGTTTTCATCTGTATTTCAATTTGGAAATACACCTTTTTAGATATAGAAGTTGGGATAGAATCAATGACTTCAAATTCAACCAGCTTCTTTAGAATATGTCTGTCCAAAATGGCTAATTCTTCACCCAATCCAATATTTCGAAGATAATGGCTTGCTTCTTTGTATCCCATTCCTTTTATATTTTGCACAAGCCATTCACGTTTCTCGTGTAGATCAACTGATTTGTTGAGTTGATCTCTAATGCAAATCTTATTTTTTATGAAAAGCACTTCATTATTCTTCAGAATATTCTTTGCTTTTGTATGATGAAATCTTGTATAACCGCGCAGGCATTCTGCGATTTTTATAGGATCATTACAGAAAAGCAAATTTTTTCTTTCGAGTTTTTCCACAGCCAACCAGCAGCGTTCTGCATTGGATTGCGGCGTCAGCAGACAGAAGATGAGTTCTTTGTACAATTCAAACTCAGAACCATTTTCCCTAATATTTTGAAATCCTGCTAATCTCTGCTCAATTTGAGGTTTGATGCTTTGATAGGTTTCTAATAATTTATTGATTTGAGATTTCATAGTGCAGTAATTTGATGCGATTCAACCATTCGCAAGGTTTCGTTTTATCGGATTAGTATATCGTTGCAGAATGATGCCGGTAATGATGAAGACCAACCCAATAATCGTTGAGATAAGAATTTTTTCACCAATAACAACACTTACAACAAAGAGAGAAAGAAACGGTGTGATATATATGAAATTGCTTACCTGCGCAGTTGTTCTTGCAAACTTGAGTGCGCTGAGCCACACAATAAATGTCAAGCCCATTTCAAAAAATCCAACATAAGCGCAACCGAAAATACCTTTGAGACTTGGCAGAGAAAATCCCACAGAAGTTGAACGGACAATTATAAGAATAATACTGAAAATAAGCCCAAAACAAAAACTCGCAAACAATTTCACGACAACATCATGCCTGTCTTTGAGACTGAATATCCAGAACAGTGCCCAGATCACCGCACTGCCAAGAGGAAGGAAGTCACCTTTAATATTCGAAAGATTTAAACTCGCAATATTTCCACGCGTCGCAATTATGATCACACCAAAAAAGCTTATGATAATAGCAACAATGCTCAGAAATTTTATTTTTTGTTTGAGTAAGGGAATAGAAAGAATTACGAGCATCAGTGGCCACGTGTAATTGAGCGTGATCGCTTCCTGTGCAGGCAAGATCGAATATGCCTTGAAAAGCACAATATAATAAAGGAAAGGATTAAGAAAACCAAGAAGTGCCGCAAAGAGATAATCCTTGAATGAGTAGGTTCTTAATAGATGGAGTTTTTTTCTTACAAGAAGTACCAAGAAAATAATTAGTGTTGAAAAAAACGAGGCATACAGCAGCAGTTCGAGATAATCTACATAGCAAAGACTGATCTTAAATGCTGACGCAACAGTTGACCAGAGTATAACTGCAAGGATCACAAAAGAATATGCTTTTTTTTGGTTATCCATTCCTGCTAACTGCGCTCTTTTGTTATACTTCTGACCTCTTTTTCCTTGAGATATCGCCATTCACCTTTCGGCATCTTCCCAATATTGATCTCACCGATCTGCACACGTTTGAGTTCGATCACGGAACTTCCAACTGCCTTTAGCATTCGTCTTATCTGCCGATTTCTTCCTTCGTATATAATCATGCGGAGTTTTGTCATATTTTGAGCTTTGTTAAAACTTTTTATGAAGACTTTTGCAGGAAGTGTTTTCCCGTCTTCAAGCTGGACTCCTTCCCGAAGATCTCTTAGTTGGCGGAAGTAAATTCGTCCCTTAGCTTTCACAAGATAGGTTTTAGGAAGTTTCCTACTTGGATGTGTGATCTTTTGAGCAAAATTTCCATCGTTGGAGAGAAGTAATAATCCTTCAGAATTTTTATCAAGACGCCCGATAGGGAAGATATGCTCTTTAAACTCAGGAAGCAGATCAAACACGGTTTGTCGCTCAAAAGGATCTGCTGCAGTTACAAGATATCCAACGGGTTTATTCAGCATCAAATATATTTTGTTTGAAGAAAGACGGAGTTTTTTATTTTTGTATTCCACAATATCATTCTGCGGATCGATGTCTGTTGCGAGGTCCTTTATTATTTTCCCATTAACCCGGATTTTGCTCTCAAGCACAAGCTGTTCGCAGGAGCGCCGGGAGCCGAGTCCTGCCTGAGCAAGAAATTTATTAATCCTCATTTACTACCATTGCTCGATTGTATTTGAAAGGATTACATTACAGAGTTCATAGATAATGGATTTCTGGGCATCCTCTTCGGAAAAGAGCTCGATACCGTCACCCTCGTCCTCTTCTGATTGAGTGCCGGTACCATATAGAGCAGAGAGATTCAGATTGTTATTCTGCCAGATCACTTCATCGCGCACCAGGTCCTTTGCTTCGATCTGAAAGACGATCGCAACTTTCCATTCTGAAGGATTTTCTTGCATATCGTAAGAATTAACCACTCTCTTATAAGAACGGACAGTTCCCCGAATATCCAGATCGGCATCATCACCCTGAACATCAAGACGGTCATCTTCGATGAAGGCATCGGTCAGGTATTCTGTAACAAGCCCGGGCAGCTCGTATTGCTCGGAATCATTATCAAATTCTGTAATCATAACTGTCTTAAGATGCGGATTCGAGCGGGTGTAAAAAGAGTAATGCCCGCAGGCAATAATGCATAGCAAAACGACTGAGATTAATAAATATTTTTTCATCAAATATACCTTCTTTTAGGAGAAATTGAAGGTCTTGTTTTCTGTGTCAACTAAATTGAGTCTCATAAAGTAAATTTATTTATTAATATTTATTATAAAAAATTTGACTACAATTACTCTAGTTGTATTTTATTTATTGGAGGTTAAACATATGGCAAAAGACGAAATATTAACCCTGAATGAAGCTGCAAAATTTTTAAACATGTCACCGGAAACTCTGGTGAACTTAGTTTCTCAAAACGAACTAAAGGGTATTAAGGTCGGGAACCAGTGGCGATTTATCAAAGATGATATTGAATTGTGGAAGGACACGCAGGACAAGCCCAATGTAGAGAAAATCGCATTGGAAAACGTGGTCAGCAGATTTTTCTCTTTCATGAATTCGGATTTTATTCTAAAAGGTTTGAATGCAAAACACCGTTTTGAAGTGCTGGCGGCAATGTCACAATTTGCCAAAATAAACAGCGTGTGCACCAAACAGAGCTGGCTCTTTGATATGCTTAGCAAACGCGAGCGTCTTATATCCACAGGGGTAGGAAATGGGGTCGCATTTCTTCATCCGCGTATTATTCATTCCGATAAGATAAATTTTTCCGCAGTATTGCTTGGGATTTCACAGGATGGTATTGATTTCCGTTCTCTGGATAGAAGCCCTGTTAATTTATTCTTTTTATTACTACTTAAAACAGAGCAGCAGCATCTTTTCGCACTTTCCTATTTAAGCCAACTTTTCAGAGAGGATCATCTCAAACAACAGATCATGAAAGCTTCTGACAATAAAACTATCCTCGATCTTCTCAAATTACAAGTTGATTAGATCATGTCGTACAATCTCATGCGATCGGACCTCAACTTTTAGCTAATATAACCACAGAGAGCATAGAGGACTTTGAAAATTATAAAAGCAGTATTAAATTTTTTTTAGAGGTCTATAAAAAATAAATTGTTTTATCCCTACGGTAGAGAAACTAAAATGGAATTGATAGAAATTAATAAAAACCTATTTCTCAAATCGATCATTAAATAAATGAGTGAATTTATATTCTCTGTTTGCTCTGTGTCCGCTGTGGTAAGTTATTTTTGAATAGGTTAAGAATTCCACAAGAAGATAATAAAAAATGGTGGGCCCAAGAGGGATCGAACCTCTCACCGCCCGGTTATGAGCCGGGAGCTCTACCAACTGAGCTATGGGCCCTGATAAAATGGTAAGGTATTTGTTCGCTATGTAAGGGATAACCTGTCAAGTTTTACACGAAATCATGAAGCACTTTGAATTAGTATCCGATTATGCTCCTCGAGGTGACCAGCCTCAGGCAATCGAGGAGCTTACAAACAACATCAAAAAGAACATTCCTTTCCAGACACTTCTCGGTGTTACCGGCTCGGGGAAAACTTTTACGATCGCAAATGTTATCGAAAATGCAGAAAAACCAGTGCTCATTATCTCCCATAATAAAACACTTGCAGCACAGCTTTTTGGCGAGATGAAACAACTTTTCCCCAATAATGCAGTAGAGTATTTTGTTAGTTACTATGATTACTACCAGCCGGAAGCTTACCTGCCAGTGAGTGACACCTATATTGAAAAAGATGCGGATATCAACGAGCAAATAGATAAGCTTCGTTTGCGTGCTACCATGTCTTTGATGGAGCGAAGTGATGTTATTATTGTGGCGAGTGTGTCCTGTATTTACGGATTGGGTGTGCCCGAGCAATACCGGGAATCGCTCATCGACTTGAAAGTCGGGCAGGAAGTTGAACGTGATTCGCTTCTTCATAAGCTGGTGGACATTTATTATGCGCGTAATGATTTTGAGTTCCAGCGCGGAACCTTTCGTGTGCGTGGCGATGTGGTAGAAATTTATCCCGCCTACCTCGAAAATTCTATCAGAGTTGAGTTTGATTTCAATCAGATCACAAAATTATATCGTATCAATCCACTCACTGGGGAAATTCTGGAAGAACTCGATGAATATGCAGTATATCCCGCAAAACATTTCATAACATCACCGGAACATCTGGAACGGGCATTGGAAAATATTAAGAAAGAAATGACCGAGCGGGTGGAATATTTCAAGTCAAAAAATATGTGGATCGAAGCACAAAGAATACAGCAGCGGACGAGCTTTGATCTCGAAATGATGCGCGAGGTCGGGTATGTGTCCGGCATAGAAAATTATTCACGCCATCTCTCAGGACGAAAAGAAGGGGAGCGACCTGCCTGCCTACTCGACTACTTTCCCGAGGATTATCTTATGATCATCGATGAATCCCATGCTACGATCCCGCAGGTGCATGCAATGTTTGGGGGAGATTTTTCACGGAAAAAAGCGCTGGTCGATAACGGATTTCGTCTGCCTTCTGCTTATGATAATCGTCCTCTGAAATTTCATGAATTCGAGCACATGATGAACCAGGTTGTATTTATGTCTGCCACACCCGCAGTGTATGAGCTTGATAAATCTGAGGGTGTGATAGTTGAACAGATCGTACGTCCCACAGGTCTTATCGACCCTGAGATCAAACTGAAAAAGGCAGAATTTCAGGTTGATGACCTGCTCGAGGAAATACAGAAACATGTTGAGAAAAAGCAGCGCGTACTCGTCACGACCCTCACCAAAAAAATGGCAGAAGATCTTACGAACTATGTCTCGCAGATCGGTGTGAAAGCAAAATATCTGCATAGCGGAGTGCATACACTCGACAGGATCGAGATCATCAGGGATCTGCGATTAGGAGAGTTCGATGTGCTGATAGGTGTGAACCTTCTACGGGAAGGACTCGATCTGCCGGAAGTAGCGCTTGTTGCAATCCTCGATGCGGATAAAGCAGGATTTCTTCGTTCGGAACGCTCACTTATTCAAACAGCAGGACGAGCAGCACGTCATATTGACGGAAAAGTCATTTTCTATGCAGATCATGTATCAGAGGCAATGAAATATGCGATCAGTGAAACGAACCGTAGAAGAAAAATTCAAAAAGAGTATAATAAGAAGCACAATATCACTCCCGAATCGATCAGCAAAACCATAGAAAGCATAATGCAGTCCACTTCTGTTGCAGAGTTCAAAAAGGAGCAGAAAAAGGGTTTCGGTGCTGATGAACAGAAAAAACTTGATTTCAAAAAGTATCTCGAAATAAATAACAAAGAAGACGCGATCGAACTGCTGACAAGAGAGATGAACCGTCTGGCAAGGGATTTGCGCTTCGAAGAAGCTGCCGAGATCCGCGACAGGATACTCGAGCTCAAAGAAATGTAATGAGGTTTATATGGAAGAACGAATAACCGATCCCGAAATAATCGATGACGATGTTACCTATGATACGACACTGCGCCCGAAAACACTGAAGGATTTTGTCGGACAAGAAAAAATAAAAGAGATCTTATCTATTACGATCGAAGCATGCAAGCAGCGCAATGAGCCCATTGACCACGTGCTGTTTTACGGTCCTCCGGGGCTGGGGAAAACTACTCTTTCCATCATTATTGCAAATGAACTGAAAACCGAGCTGAAAACTACATCCGGTCCTGCGATAGAGAAGCCCTCCGATCTGGCTGGTATTCTCACAAATCTCAACGCAAAAGATGTATTTTTTATAGATGAAATACACCGCTTGAATCATGTGATTGAGGAATATCTCTATCCAGCGATCGAGGATTTCAATCTTGAGATCATTATCGACCAGGGACCAAGTGCGCGAACACTTCGTTTAAACCTCGAGCCCTTTACACTTGTGGGTTCGACCACGCGTGCGGGTTTGATCACTTCACCGCTTCGCAGCAGGTTCGGGCTGGTGCTTCGGCTCGATTATTATGATACAAAAGAAATTTTCAAGATCGTGCTGCGTTCTGCAAAATTGCTCAATGTCGAGATCAAGAAGGATGGAGCTCAGGAAATTGCATGCCGATCCCGCGGGACTCCGAGAATTGCAAACCGCCTTCTTCGCCGTGTGCGGGATTATGCTCAGATAAGGGGAGATGGGGTTATCACGAAAGAGATCGCTGATGCTGCTCTAAAAATGCTGGAGGTTGACGAACTTGGTTTAGATGAGATGGACAAGAAGCTGATAGAGACGATCATCGAGTTTTACAAAGGCGGTCCGGTTGGATTGAAAACTATTTCCATGGCGATAGGAGAAGATGCTGGTACAATAGAAGAAATATACGAACCCTATCTGCTGCAAAAAGGATTTCTGAAAAGAACACTCCGCGGAAGAGAAGTTACAGAAAAAGCATATAAGCATTTTGGCATCGAGCTCACAAGTAAAAACGCAAAAAAGCAAAAAGAGATGTTCGAGGGGCAGTAAGAATATAATTTGTTCTTAAAAAACTTGAATTATTTTCTTTAAAATAACAAATTAAACCCATGACTTGAAGAATTAAAACAAAATCCAAAAGGAGATACGTATGCAAAGAAAAACTAAGTTTTCAATGTTTTATCTGAAGATCACATTTATTGTGACAATGTTCTTATTTATTGCAGTATGTGCCTATGCTCAAGCACCTGAGTGGCAATGGGCAACTAAAGCCGGTGGAAGTTCTGCCGATGAAGGACATGGAATTACCATAGATGCTGCTGGAAATACCTATGTTATAGGATATTTTGAAGAAACAGCTACCTTTGGCTCATTTTCTCTTACCAGCAGTGGGAGTTCGGATATTTTTGTAGCAAAGATGGATGCAAACGGCATCTGGCAATGGGCAACTAAAGCTGGGGGAAGTAGTTCGGATTATGGATCAGAAATTATCACCGATGCTACTGGAAATACGTTTGTTACCGGAAGCTTTAATGGAACAGCTACATTTGGAAACTATTCTCTTACAAGTGATGGAGGTTGTGATGTTTTTGTGGCGAAGATAGATGCAAACGGCATCTGGCAATGGGCAACTAAAGCCGGGGGAAATGATAATAATGCTGGAGGAGGAATCACAATCGATGCTGCTGGAAATACGTTTGTTACCGGAAGGTTTATTGGAACAGCTACATTTGGAAACTATTCTCTTACAAGTGATGGAGGTGGTGATGTTTTTGTAGCAAAGATGGATGCAAACGGCAACTGGCAATGGGCAACTAAAGCTGGGGGGAGTTATTATGATCAAGGAAGTGGAATTACCATTGATGCTGCTGGAAATACCTATGTTACAGGATATTTTGATGAAACAGCTACCTTTGGCTCATTTTCTCTTACAGGTTATGGGGGGTTTGTTATTTTTGTGGCGAAGATGGATGCAAACGGCAATTGGCAATGGGCAACTCAAGCCGGTGGATGTGGTTTGGATTTCGCATTGCAAATTACCATCGATGATTACGCAAATACTTATGTTACAGGATATTTTGATGACACAGCTACCTTTGGCTCATTTTCTCTTACCAGCAGTGGGAGTTGGGATATTTTTGTAGCAAAGATGGATGCAAACGGCAATTGGCAATGGGCAACTAAAGCTGGGGGGAGTAATAATGATAGAGGATATGGAATTACCATTGATGCTGCTGGAAATACCTATGTTACAGGATATTTTGAAGAAACAGCTACCTTTGGCTCATTTTCTCTTACAGTTTATGGGGGGTTTGATATTTTTGTAGCAAAGATGGATGCAAACGGCAACTGGCAATGGGCAGCTAAAGCCGGGGGAAGTGATTTTGATAAAGGATATGGAATTACCATTGATGCTGCTAGTAATACTTATGTTACAGGATATTTTGGAGAAACAGCTTACTTTGGCTCCTATTCTCTTACAGGTTATGGAATTTATGATATTTTTGTAGCAAAACTCACTCCTCCAGTCTCAACCGATCCTGAAATAAATCCCGATATGTTTAACCTGACTCATTATCCAAATCCAATTAAAATACATACAATCATCAGTTATTCTCTCAAACAAAATTCTCCAGTTACTTTGGAAATCTACAATCTCAAAGGGCAATTGGTAGAAGCATTATTCGAAGGCAACAATCAGGCAGGAGATCATACAGTGGAATGGGATTGTCCGGATATGCCTTCAGGAGTGTATTTCATGAAAATGACAGCAGGGAATGAAGAGAGTATCAGGAAGATGATTTTGTTGAGGTAACTTTAAAAACCAGGTTTTAAACTTTACGACGGTCTGCTTTATAAAGACCTTCGCTATGGTTCTCATGGCACTTGAGACCTGTCTGTTGAACCGCAGTCCATGGAATGAAGGCAAGTTGTAGAGCATGTCTTAAGTGATAGCTATCAATCAAATTACTTGTCACAAGCTCTTCACGAGTTTTTATCAGATAAATAATGATACACCAAAGCAGACTTATGACAAGATAATTCGTGTATCATTCCTGACAGGATAAACCTGTCCCTACCCCTTGACTATTATTTTTTTTCTTTCTTCTCACTTCCCTTTTCCATTTCCCCTTTTTCACTCCTCACTCTTTTCTCTTCGCTCCATTCTTTTCAAACTTTTTAACCTTTCAACCTTTTAACTTTCCAACCTTTTAACCTGTTAACTTTCAAACCAATTTTTATAAATTCTTGACTGCTGATTTAACATTTTAAAAATCCATCATAATTTTATAAAAATCAAATATAAGGAGATTTCATTTGTTATGATCAAGGTTCAAAATCTCACAAAAGATTACGGACATTTGCGTGCGGTGGATAATATCTCATTCACCATACCAAAGAACGGTATCATCGGAATTCTCGGTCCAAATGGTGCGGGAAAAACAACCACACTCAAGATGATGACCTGCTTTATGCCTCCCACAGAAGGGACTGTGTTCGTAGATGAAAAGAACATCTATCAGAATTCGGTCGAAATCCGCAAAATGATTGGATACCTTCCGGAGGGTTGTCCCATTTACACAGAGATGAATGTCGTTGATTTTCTCTATTTCATTGCAGAACTGCGCGATATTCCAAAAAGTAATGTAGACAGAAGAGTAAAAGAAATGATCGATTCATGCGGCTTGGAAGAAGTAGTAGGGAAAGAGATCGGGGAGCTATCAAAAGGATACAGACAGCGTGTTGGGCTTGCTGCTGCGCTCATTCACGATCCGGAAATACTCATCCTTGACGAACCCACTTCCGGACTCGATCCCAATCAAATCGCAGAAATACGCTCACTTATCAAACGTCTTGGAAAAGAAAAAACCGTGCTTGTTTCCACACATATTCTCAGTGAAGTGGAAGCAATCTGCGAGCGCGTGATCATTATAGATCGAGGTAAGATTGTTGCCGATGCATCACTCGAGGAAATTCAGAGCTCATTCCATAATCAGAACAGGATCTATTTTGAAATTCAATCAAAAAAAGATGCTGACATTCTTCCTGAATTTGAAGCAATAGAAGGCGTCGAAAGTTTACAGCTCTTCAGCAAACATGAAGACGAGATGATTACCAAATTCTTTATTAATTATTCAAAAGATATGGATATCCGTCCGGCGTTGTATAATTTCATTAAGAAGAATAAAGACTGGACGATCCTTGAAATGAGAACCGAACAGCATAGTCTGGAAGATATCTTCAGACAACTGACTGAAAAAGGAGAGGAGGTCGCACATGCATAACATCATAACCCTCGCAAAACGTGAAATCAAAAGCTACTTCTTTACCCCTGTTGCATATATTCTCATTTCTGTTTTCCTGCTCATTACCGGCTGGTTTTTTGGCTCAGAGCTCTTTCTTGTCAATGAAGCATCAATGCGAAACATCTTTTCACTCACTCCGCTCATTTTCATTTTCTTTATACCCGCTGTGACCATGCGTTCGATCTCGGAAGAAAAACGGTCAGGTACGATCGAGCTGATATGTACATCGCCTGTGAAGGATTCGCAGATCGTACTCGGTAAATTCTTTGCTGCATTTTCCCTTCTTGTTGCCACGATTTTCTCAACCATAATTTATGTGATCATACTTCTCATTCTCGGCAAGCCGGACGGAGGAGTGATCGTCGCAGGATATATAGGATTGCTCTTTATGGGGTCTGCCTATGCTGCGATCGGTATTTTTGCAAGCACGATCTCAAAGAACCAGATCGTGTCTTTCATTGTTTCATTCTTCATCATTATGATCCTGTACCTGCTTGATAAATTCATGTATTTCATTCCCACATGGCTTGGTTCTATTCTTCAATACATAAGTGTTGACTATCATTTTCAGAACATTGCACGCGGCGTGATCGATTCTCGGGATATCATATATTACCTCTCGCTGATCTTCGTATTTCTTTTCTTTGCATGGAATTCACTCACCAAACGAAAATATCTCTCAACGTAGAAAGGAGCACATCATGGGAAAATTAAACAATACAACAAAGATAATTTTAGTGTTCGTGATCGTGGTTCTTGTTAATCTCATCTCTCTCTACCTGTTTACAAGATTAGATCTCACCGCAGACCGAAGATACTCAATCTCAAATTACAGTAAAGAGCTGGTAAGAAATCTTGATGATAAATTTACCATAAAATGTTACTTTTCCAACGATATTCCATATCCCTACAACACGCTTCGCAGGGATGTAAAAGATAAACTGGAAGAGTTCAAGGCGTATGCAAGCAAGTATTTCCAGTTCGAATTTGTCAAAGCTGAAGATGAAGAGAAATTGGCACTGGACGCCAGACGTTTTGGCATTCCAGAAATTCAGCTAAACACTGTAGAAAACGACCAGATACAGATCAAAAAAGTTGTGATGGGAATGGTCTTTATGTATGAAGATAGAACCGAAGTGCTCCCTATTGTGCAAGATGTAAAAAATCTGGAGTATGAGGTCTCTTCCAAGATGAACAAGCTGATAAAAGTGGCGTTGCCTACAGTTGCATTCCTGCAAGGACATAATGAAATCCTCTTCCCTGATAAGATGCAAACCATTCAGCAAATGCTTCAGGCAAACTATAATTTGAAACCTGTAAATCTGAAAGAAGACCCGAATGGATTGAATGATGCGGAAATACTTGTGATAGCCGGTCCCAAGACCGTCATTCCTGATGATGAAAAATATCTCATCGACCAGTTCATTATGGATGGAAATAAGGTAATGTTTCTTATCGAAAATATTGAAGCAGACATCAACACAGGCAAGGCAACTTTCTATGAAAACGACATGAACGAATGGTTCAAGAACTACGGATTCGAGATAAAACGAAATCTTGTATTCGATATAAAATCATCATCCATACAGGTGCGACAGCAATACCAGGGTGGGTACAGTATCAGTTACGTTCAATACCCGTTCATACTGGACGTGGTAAATCTGAACAGAGAGAATATCATAGTAAAAGATCTGAAATCACTTATGATGGCGTTTGCAAGTTCAGTTGATACAACTTCTGCAACGAATGACAGTATAGATGTAACATGGCTTGCACGAACGTCGGAACATTGCGGTACACAAGCCGGCAATCTGAATATTAATCTTCAATACAAGATACCTAGGAATCAGTATAACAGATCACATCTGCCGGTCGCTGCGATCCTAATGGGGAAATACAGCAGCTACTTTGCAGATAAAGTGTTGCCTGACAGTATCGACACATCCGGCTTTAGGAATAGAGGGGCTTCGTCACGTATCCTTGCAGCAGGTAGTGCGAGTTTCATCATGGATGATTATGCAAACCAGAATAATGCGACCTTCTTTGCAAATGTGGTGGATTGGATGGCACAGGAAAAAGGACTTATTGAAATTCGTTCCAAAAATATTGCTGCCCGACAACTTAAAGAAGTTTCTGCCGGCTCAAAAGGTACAATAAAATTTATCGCAGTGCTACTTCCTCCAATTCTTGTGATCCTGATCGGAATTCTTTTCTGGCGTATCAAGAAAGCTCGGTATGCAAGAATTCAGCGTTTCATGGGGGTATAAGATGAAAAAAATCATGAACAGCACATTTGAGGAGGAACACGCATGAAGAAATCATTGATCTGGCTCATAGTTATAGTCGTTATACTCGTAATTATATATTTTGTGATAAAAGGCACTGAACCTAAACTTGAACGAGGTGAGGGTTCCGGGTTTGAAGGGTTCACTACAGAAGATGTAACGAAAATAGAGACCACCAGTCCTGCTGGAGAAAATGATGTCACTCTCGAAAGAGATGACGTGTGGGAGCTCAGCTATCCTATTGAATATACTGCTGATGATAAAGCGATCGAGCGGCTCTTCACTTCTCTTACGGATATGAAATTCGTAACTATTGTTTCTGAAAATCCTCAAAAGCAGGACATTTTTGAGGTGACAGAAGAAACCGGTCGCGACATCAAAATCTACGCCGGAGATAAGCTTGTGCTTCATTTCTTTGTTGGCAAGACCGATCAGACAAATATGAATACCTATATCAGAGAAGCGAATTCCGATAAAGTATTTGCTGTTCAGGGCAATATCTCCTATGTTTTCAACCGCCCTATCGATCAGTGGCGGGATAAAGCGATCGTGAGCATACCCGAAAATGATCTTCAGCAGCTCGAGGTTACCTGGGGAGATACAACAGTCGTGTATACGCTCATAGATTCATTGTGGTCAATAGTACAGGATGATGAGTATATGGAACTGCACCAGAATAAGCTTTTCTCGATCATTAGAGCATTCTCGCCTTTGCGTGCTTCGGGGTTCCAGGATGAACCAGTAGAACTTGATTGGGGCGATCCCGATGTTGTCTTGGATATTCATTCGTTGAGCGGAACTGAATATGTCTGCAGATTTATCGAAAAAGATGGTAAGCAGTTTTATGCGAAACAGGACAATAATGAACAGATGTACCTTGTTTCAAAGTATGTTGCAGACAAATTCAAGAAGAAATTTTCTGATTACCAGAACGTACAATAAAGAATTATAGCAAGTAAATTAAAGACCTTTGAGTTCTGCTCAAGGGTCTTTTTCTATTCCCCCTGACGACAAAGCTTCACTCACCCAATCTGGTTACAAAATACCCAACCCATCTTCTATCCACTAAGGCACTAAGACACAAATATCCTTTAACACTCTACTTCTCTGGCTACTAAGCCCCACTCACTAAATCTTGATACCAAAACCACAATCACAAACCTGGCTACTAAGCCCTGCTTAGTAGCCCCGCATGTGCGTCACCAAGCAGGGGCTTGGTAACGAGAGATAAGGAGCAGGGGCTTGGTAACGAGCGCGGGAGGTAGGGCTTTGGAAAATAGAGGTGAGTGCTTTTCCTTGTTGCTGTATTTCTTGCGTCCTATGCTGGGTGGAGGATTGCGGGGAAAGAGTAAGGGAAACCACTGAAATGTTGTTATCCGTATTAAATAGTGTCGGTTTCTGTCTATTGACGTAATAATTGAATAATTATTTTGCTAATTTCCTCGAAATTAACAAAATATTTGCTACTAAATCTTCATATCTAGTTTGTATGTTAGGTGTGCGTCGAAAAACACCCATTAAATATAAAGCAATATCCTTTTTTTCTTGTTGAGGGATACTCGTACTTCCAATAACATCTTTCTTGAATTTATTTATACTATGTTTGCTTCTATGTGCAATAACATTTCTTATAAGATGTGATCTTTTTAGATGATTCAATTCACTGTTATTCAAAAGTGAAAATGGTCTACCCCCACGGAAATAAATTTGTGCTAATTCTAATGTTCTATCGAAAGGAGTCCAACTTATATATTTTTTATTTGGTCCTAACAATATATCATTGGCAACTTTATAAGATCTAACCTCAATTTTTGGTATAACGTTTTGGTAACTTGATTTGTAATAAGAAGATGATACTAATAAACCAACAAATAATCTTTCAAGAAAATTATCAAATGCAATATTAGCACTCAGAAATAAATTTTCATAAATAAGTTTTAAATGTGTTTTTGATATATGACCATTATTAAATAGCGCATACATCTTAAGACGACTTTTCTCTAATCGATTTAGTTGTTTAGAAAAATGATCACTTAATACTATTGGCGATTTAGGAATGGGCATTTGTATAATTACTCTTAACAAAATTAAATCTTGATATTCTGCTTTCTAAATTGCCAGTACCACCTCGTAATATTTTTAATAACTCATCAGAAACATTTTTCTTCTGTATCAATTCGGAAGATTTCTTAACTGATTTCACTACATTTTGGTCAATTTGCTTTGGTTTTTCCATACTTAAGTCGCTTGATAAACCAAACATTATATCATAATAAAATGTAAATAAAGTATTAAAAAGAATTTTTCTTGAGAAGACACTATGACATATTGCTGAACCATATGTATCATCAATCTTATCCATAACTGATCTAAATCTAAAACGCATAGGTTTCTTCTCAAGTAATTCATTATCGTAATCTTTGTAGAGTTTATCTATATAAGATTGCTTTTGACCTTTAATTTTTTTGTTAATCATCATTAATATAAGATCACTAGTTTCTTGAACTTCCAACATTCTTGCAATATCATTTTCAGAAAAAATTCTCCAATCTCTCCACTTGTTTAAATATTCATAAGCCAAATCATAACAAAATTGTTTCATTGAACCAAAATATTCAGCATTTCTTAACTCTTGTTTATTTAACTTAACCCCGGTTGAGTTCATTCTCGCAAAAATTTGCAACACCTCACTATCCTCTGTGTTAGAAGGCAAAACATGAACACTGAATTCATAATTTAATAGACGATTTCTAAAATTGTTATCTAATTCACTATACTTCTTATTAGATATTTCTGTATTGTGAGATTTCATAACCGTGAAAGAATCCTTTTCTGGATCATAATCATTTATTAGGTTTGGTTCAATGAAACTTATTATCGTTCTAAGACGTTGCTGTCCATCAACAACCTCTCTTATGGGCTCATATGATTTGATATCTGTTTGCTCTCTTAAAAAAATTATAGGTATTGGTAATCCTTTAACTATTGTATCAATCAAAAAGGATTTTGCATTTTTAGGCCAAACTGGTCTTCTTTGAAAACTCGGGCTCAATACTAAACTTTTACTTCTTTGCCAAGTAAGAAAATCATGTACTTTATATATCGTTTTGGTTATTTGTTTGAAAAACATTTTTGCTCCTTCATAAAAAAAATATAGTTTTTCTAATTAATCTTAGTGTACATTATAATGTCAAGCATATACTGAATTAATAGACAATCATCAAAAACTCTTAAATAAAATTGAATTACTGAATGAATTGAACCTTACTCCACCAACTCCATTTTACTCGTTACTGTCTGTGACATTGGTAGGCTCATTTCCTTCTGTCCGGAGATCTTTACGGTTCCATCTCCGCTGCCTGTTGATGTTTGTAGTACAAGCACTCCCATCTTATAGTCAAAATACAGGGTTTCTTTCCCTTCCATTTCTACAGTTGTATCAATGTTTGCACCTTCCTGCGCGCCGCTGCTCGTAACAGAACTGGTATATTCAGTAGTAATTTTGGCGCACTCATGTCCCTTAAGAAGTTCATAACCGACAAGGGTATTTTCGCTTCGTGTCACGATCATTGTTTCCATACCTGAGTCACTTAGATCGATAGTATCTGTTTTCGTCCATGTGTCACCGGGATTCAAGACTTTCTCGGGCAGGTCAGGGAAGATATGCTCGAATTCGCTTTCCATATTTTGTTCACCTTCGTCTCCAAGTTTATAGGTCAACTCGTCAGCTCCCATAAGCCCTATCTCTTCACCGGAATTCGTCACGGTCATCTCAAAGGTTTTTCCTGGAATTTTACTCAGATTTGGTGTGAGGTTAGTGCCCGGAGCGGTGACCTTCATTGCCACATCATTTACCATTACCTGCAGTTGATATGCTTCCTGGGCAAAGGCGAGTTGATAGAATGTCACTGTCATGTCCTTCAATACAGTTGTTTTGATTGGAACTCCCATCATGCTCATTGTCTGGTAATACCCGGTTGAGATATTGTAGGTGAATGGTTGTCCTTCCGGCATGACATATTTAAGGACCGGTGCCTGGGAGGGTGGCGCCAGCATTTTTACTTTTGCTGCGCATCCTGCTAATATGATCAGAAATAATAAAATTGTCATAGATGGTAAAAATTTATGCTGCTTTTTCATTGGTTTCTCCCTTGTGCTTTATGCATACGTGTCAGGAAGTAAGTTTGTGATTTTGTGTCAAGAAAAACTCGTGGAGTATATAGCACGGAACGAAATACTTTCATTTTCCCATCAAGAAGAAAATGAAGAAATGATTATCGCAAAAAAATATGTGGTTCATGATAAACCTGAACCTACCCCATTATCTTTATAGATTTTCTACGCACTATATGCCAAGTAACGCCCACTTCTTAAACCTGCTATGCGGCTTTCAGTATCTTGCAAAATAGATGGTCATTATAAGATTTTCAAAATTTGATATACGTCATGTGTCAGAAGAGAAATCAAGTGATTTCGTTATTGAAACTTCCGTTTTTCTTTACAATTATTATGCATTTTTTATTTATCCCTAAATATTTTAAGTTAAAAATTCGTATGTCGGAGATAACATGAAAGTGTCTGAAAAAATAGAGAATCTGAAACATAAAGAAGCAAAGATAAAAGAAATGGGGGGTAAAGCCAGGATAGACAGGCAGCACGAAAAACATAAGCTTACTGCCCGTGAACGAGTTGCCCTTTTATTTGATGAAGGCACATTCCGGGAAATGTACATGATGGTAAAGCACCGCTGCACAAATTTCAATATGCCAAGCACAGAAATTCCATCTGATGGGGTTATTACAGGTCATGGACTTGTAAATGGTCGCTCGGTTTACGCATACGCTCAGGATTTTACATGCCGTGGTGGTTCCCTGGGAGAACAGCATGCGAGAAAAATCGTTAAGATAATGGACCTTGCTATGAAAGCAGGCGTGCCGATAATTGGAATGTGCGACTCAGGAGGAGCTCGCGTGGAAGAGGGAATTGATTCATTAAAAGGTTATGGAGACCTTTTCTTTCGTAACTCCAGGGCTTCCGGTGTTATACCGCAGATATCTTTAATTTTGGGACCAACTGCCGGCGGATCTGTATATTCTCCTGCAATGACAGATTTTGTATTTATGGTTAAGAATAGCAGTTATATGTTCATCACCGGACCGAGCGTTATTAAATCTGTAACCGGAGAAGAAACAACTTTTGAGGATCTGGGTGGTGCCATAGCCAATAACACCAAAAGCGGGAATGCTCATTTTGCATGTGAAAGTGATGAAGATGCCATAGAGCAGGTAAAAATACTGCTGAGTTATATTCCCAATAACAACCTGGAAGATCCTCCCATCATCCATATGGGAGATGATCCCAGCAGATTGTGTCCTGAGCTGGATACGATCATTCCGGATAATCCCAAAGCCGGTTATGATATGAGGGATGTCATTCATTCTATTCTTGACCACGGAGAATTTTATGAAATTCACGAGCTTTTTGCCCAGAACGCAGTTATAGGTTTTGGACGATTGAACGGTAAAACCGTGGGCATAATTGCCAACCAGCCGCTTGTTCTGGCAGGATGCTTGGACATTAATGCTTCCGATAAGATCTCTCGCTTCATTCGTTTTTGTGATGCCTTCAATATTCCGCTTATCACTTTTGTGGATGTACCCGGATATCTTCCCGGCTGCGACCAGGAATGGGGCGGGGTTATCCGTCACGGTGCCAAAATCCTCTGGAGCTATTCCGAAGCTACGGTTCCCAAACTTACGGTTACCACCAGGAAAAGTTATGGTGGTGCTTATATAGCCATGAGTTCGCAACATTTAGGAGCAGACGCACTTTTTGCCTGGCCCTCTGCTGAAATCGCGGTAATGGGTGCTCCGGGTGCGGTCAATATCGTGGCAAGCTACAAGAAACAGATCAAAGAGTCAAAAGACCCCGAAGCAACAAGGCAGGAAAAAATAAAAGAGTACGAAGAACTTTTCAACAATCCATACACAGCTGCAGAACACGGATATATTGATGCTGTCATTCAACCCAGTGAAACCCGTGTAAGACTTATTGATGCACTGGAAATCCTCTACACTAAGAAGGAAAGTACTCCGCCCAAAAAACACGGAAACATACCCTTATAAAAACTGACATGGAAAAGAATAAAAAGCTACGAGCTGCCATCGCCGGTGTAGTGCAATTCCTCACACAGGAGGAAGAAAATAACAAACAAGGTAAGAATCAGTGGGTGATGGCTGGCAGAAAGATGATCATGCATAACCGCATATTGGTGCAGAGAAGAGAGTTAAAACGTTGAAGCGTAAAAGTGTAAAAGAACAAAAACGTGGAAGCGAGAAAGCGTTAAGGGTGTGAGTGGTGCACAAAGATCTTGATGTATGGAAATTAGGAATTGAACTGGTTACAAAAATTTATGAGATCACTTCTAATTTTCCTACTACCGAACAATTCGGTTTAACATCTCAGATGCAGCGAGCCGCAATATCCATTCCTTCAAATATTGCTGAAGGTGCCGCGAGAAATTCAGAAAAAGAGTATATACATTTTTTATATATAAGTCTTGGATCATTAGCTGAACTAGAGACTCAATTGATCATTTCAAATAAGTTGGGCTTTTTAGAAGATGTATCAATTTTTGAAGAAGTTGAAAAGTTGAGAAGAAAGTTACTCAATTTTATTAAGTATTTTAAACAAAAAAACAGATAACCGCATTACGCTTATACACTTTTGCGCTTATGCCCAATATGGAGATATAAATGAAATTTGACAAACATGGCATTTTGGAAATGGCAAAGATGAATTACGAACCCGACCGCCCAAAAGCTACGAATCAAATTAAAATACAGGACCTTAGTTTCCGCGATGGACATCAAAGTATTTTTGCTACTCGCGGAAGGACAGAAGATATGCTACCCGTAGCCGAGATGATGGATGAAATCGGATTCCATTCCATGGAAGTATGGGGTGGAGCGACATTTGATACCATGCACCGATTCTTGAATGAAGATCCATGGGATAGAATAAGAGTACTTAAGAAATATATTAAGAAGACTCCTTTCTCGATGCTGCTAAGAGGTCAAAATCTTGTAGGTTACCGAAATTATGCAGACGATGTGGTAGAAGCGTTCGTCCAACGTGCCAGTGATAACGGGATCGATATTTTCCGTGTATTTGATGCTCTTAATGATTTTAGGAATTTTGAAACTGCCGTAAAGATTATCAAAAAGAACGGTAGACATTTCCAGGGAACTATCTGCTATTCTCTTACAGAACCACGTATGGGGGGCGAAACATATAATCTGGATTATTATCTTGAAAAAGCAAAGCAACTCGAAGAAATTGGTGCCGATACGATCTGCATCAAAGACATGGCTGGCTTGATCTCTCCATATGATGCTTACAATCTTATCAAAGCCCTGAAAGCTCAGACAGATATCCCCATTCATCTGCATACCCACTTCACTTCCGGAATGGGTGACCTGGCAATTTTTAAAGCCATCGAAGCAGGAGTGGATATTGTTGATACCTGTATGGCTCCTTATGCATACCGAACTTCTCATCCGGCTGTAGAACCAATAGTTGTGTCTCTCTTGGGAACGAACAGGGATACTGGTCTTGACATAAATAAACTGGCTGATATTGATAAAGAAATGGAAAAATATATTCCCAAATATAAACACCTGCTCGATGATACGAAAAATGCTATTATTGATATCAATGTTATTCTTCATCAAACCCCTGGTGGAATGCTTTCCAACCTTGTGAACCAATTACGTCAGATGGATGCTCTGGACAGACTGGATGATGTGTTCGAAACTCTGCCAAAAGTGAGAAAACAATTGGGACAGGTTCCATTGGTTACTCCCACCAGTCAGATCATTGGAATTCAAACAGTAAATAATGTTCTCTTCGATAAAGAAGAAGGTGAATATTCACAAATAACGGAACAGGTAAAGGATCTCTGCTTCGGATTATACGGAAAGACCACACTTCCCATTGATAAAGAGGTTCAGGAAAAAGCACTGAAAGGATATTCCCGTGGAGAGACACCCATCTCTATTCGTCCAGGCGACATGCTGGAACCGGAACTTCCCAAAGTAAAAGAAGCAGTGAAAGGGCTAGCAAAAAATCTGGATGATGAAATTATATGTGCACTTTATCCTGTGACAGGTAAACGCTTTCTGAGATGGAAATATGATCTGGAAGAAGTTCCCCATGATGTCAAACCTAAATCTCTGGAAGAAGTAGAGAAAGAAAATAAAATATGGCGGAAAGCTCTCACCGGCGAACTCACATCCAAAACCAACAAAGATAAACCTGCCAACCTGCGCTCATTTGATGTATATGTGGATGGTGATTATTTTAATGTGGAAGTAGCCGACCCAAATGTGCGTGGCGTGAGAGTTAGCCCGATAAAAAAAGAAAAGAAGAAAACTGTAGCAATAGATGAATCAGGCACACTCCAAGCACCAATTCCCAGTATGGTCTTTGAGTATAGAAAGAAAGTAGGAGATAGGGTAAAAGCCGGAGAAACAGTGGTCGTGTTGGAAGCAATGAAGATGTTCAATAACCTGGCAGCACCATGTAATGGTGTGATAAAAGTTATTAATTTTAAAGCTGGTGATTCAGTAAAAAAAGGTGAAATTCTGTGTTATATTGAACCTGAGAAACAATAGCTTCAATAACACGAAATAATCTGTGTTAAAAAGCTATATCAACCACAGAGATCACAGAGAACACAGAGAGACAAAAACTTTTTTTAAAATATTAATTATATGATATAGCACACACCATTGTGAATGGCTATCAAGTATTCACACGGTCAAGAATTATTTGGAGTTGATGACTCTGTTTTTAAAAGGGCTGATTATCCCTGATCAGCCAGTTATTTAATCCAATGAATCATGATTTATTCAAAGCGACAATTCAGGATATTTGATAATAATTATACATGAGTTTTACTTTTTCCTTGCATATTTTTTTCACACATTTCTAAAAAGAGTGAAAAGGCGGTTTATATGTTAGAAAAAATAGGAATATTTTTATGTCTCATGCTTTTTTCAACAAACTTGTGGGCGGAAACCCTCGAGCCCTCACTTGCAGGAACATGGTATCCCAGCTCAAAAAAAGAGCTTGAAGGTATGCTGACCAAATTCTTCAATAATGTAGAACTCGGAAAAAATAAGGATATCGTTCCACTTGGTATCATCTCTCCTCATGCAGGCCTTGTCTATTCCGGTCCTATTGCTGCCTATGGGTACTCACTTCTCCAAAATGGAAACTTTAATACGATTATCGTCATTGCAACCAGTCATCGTTACAATGCGGGGAAGGTGAGTATATACAACGGTGATAATGTTAAATCACCTCTCGGCACCTCAAAGGTTGATAGAGAAATTACCCAGAAGCTTATTGCAGCGAATCCGGGTTTTGAGTCCATTACGCAGGTTTTCACTGGCGGAGAGAACAGCTTTGAAATCCAGCTTCCTTTTGTACAATATCAGCTTCCGGACGCACAAATAGTGCCTATTATGACTGCTACAACAGACTATTCACTTCTGGATGATCTTGCTGAAACGTTGATTTCAATACTCGAAAATACGGATAAAAAGATCGCGATCGTTGCCAGCTCTGATATGGCGCATTTCCATCCCTACAAACAAACCATTGATATGGACAATCACACTATAGACATAATACTGAGTATGGACCCCGAAGAACTCAAAAAGGAAGTTGAAAAAGGAAAGTGCGAGATTTGCGGATTTCATGCGATCTACCCTTTTATGAAAGTCATGAAACACTTTGGCGCAGACCGACCGATTATGCTTGCGTATCAAAATTCGGCAGATATTACCGGTGACAAATACTCGTCACATATTGTTGGTTATTCCTCAATCGTTTTTCCCGAGTCCGAATCCGGAATTCAGAAAAAAGAGGCCGAAACGGAACAGAGCGTGTATTCGATTGAAGAAAAACAATATCTTCTCGAACTTGCCCGAAAAAGTATCAAGTTCTATCTTGAAAATGGAAAAAGATTGCAGCCGGATAAACCGGATGATAAGAAACTTACTGAGGAACGAGCTGTGTTCGTCACCTTGAATGAATTTGGTAATCTGCGAGGGTGTATCGGACAAATGCATGCGCAGATGCCCCTATATAAAGCTATTTCGGAAATGGCTGTTTCTGCCGCTTGTGAGGATCCACGTTTCCCAAAAGTAAAAGAGAAAGAACTCACGGATATCAATATTGAAATCTCGGTGCTTACTCCTATGGAGCGGATCACCGACTGGAAGCAGATTCGCATGGGAATCGACGGTGTGTGGATAAAAAAGGGATGGCGAAGTGGAGTATTCCTTCCCCAGGTTGCCACGGAAACCGGTTGGGACAGGGTGACGTTCCTGGAAAATCTCTGCGCTCACAAAGCAGGTCTGCAGAGAGATGCTTATAAAGATCCGAGCACGGAAATTTACATTTACCAGGTTGAGAAATTCAGCGAGGATGAACTCGATTAATCCTTAAAAAATTCCTCAAATTCAGGGTAGTAGAAGTGCTTCTCTGCCTTCTCTTTAGAAAAGGTAAAGTAGGTCACATGTCCTTCTGCACAGAGCGTATCATTCGCATCGAAGAGCTGCACAAATACAGTATAGAGATTTCGTCTTTTCGTATGAAGCTTTGCTCGAAGTGTGATCGCTCCCTTGTTGACATACACTGTTTTTTTATATCTTACTTCCAGTTTTGCCGTTACACCTATAGTCCTACCCTTGATCAATACGACCCAGCTTCCGATCTCATCTATAAGTGCGGATTGTATGCCACCATGAAGCACATTGAAATAACCCTGGAAAAAATCTTTCGGTTCCCACTTTGATACGACTTCATCACCATCTTCATAAAAGGTCATCTGCAATCCGTGCTCATTGTTTTGTGCGCACCCGAAGCAGTAGTAACCATTATACTTGTTATAAGGATTCAGAATTTCTCGCATAGCACCTTCTTTCTTAATCTTAGAATTTTATTTTTACATATTTCTTATCAAGTTTTTCTCATTATCTTGACGAAAAATATCTTATTTTTTTCAATTCCTCAGGAAAGTTGGAATAGATGAAGAATACGAGAGCAAAACTTATTGATGGTCCTATTGGCACGTTGCTGATTAAGCTTACTGCCCCTATGATAGTGGGAATGCTTGGCATGGTCGCCTTCAACCTTGTCGACACCTTTTTTGTAGGAAGATTGGGAGCCACACAGCTTGCAGCCCTGAGTTTTACTTTTCCTGTCATACTTTTTATCAATAGCATTGCCCTCGGTGTGGGAATGGGGGCTTCGGCAATTATCTCCCGTGCAATAGGTGAGGGTGACACCTATAAAGTTCGAAGAATCACCACAGATGGTCTAACGCTCGCAGTAGTACTTGTTTTCATTTTTGTGATCATCGGTCTTTCCACGGTTGGCCCCCTTTTCAAACTTCTCGGCGCCACTCCCCAGGTGCTTCCCTACATCAAACAATACATGGGCATCTGGTATTATGGTATGTTCTTCGTGCTTATTCCAATGGTTGGCAATAATGCGATCAGGGCAACCGGTGACACAAAAACTCCGAGCGCCATCATGATCGTGGCAGTGATCATGAACTTCATTATGGATCCGATGCTCATTTTCGGACTAGGACCTTTCCCCGCTCTTGGAATCCGAGGTGCTGCGATCTCAACTGTTATTGCTCGTTTCAGTTCATCTGTTGCAGCTACATGGGTGCTGGTTCACAGAGATAGAATGGTCACATTTGAGCGGACTCCTTTTCGGGAAATATTTGCATCTTGGAAATCCATTTTGTTTATCGGTATTCCCATCGCAGGAGCTCAAATGATCCTACCTGTTTCAGTTGGGGTCATGACAAGGATCATCTCAGTATATGGACCAAAAGCAGTTGCAGGTTTTGGCGTTGCATCAAGAATTGAGTTCTTCGCGTTGGCTGTTATACGAGCTCTTTCTTCTGTATTCGGACCTTTTATCGGGCAGAACCTGGGTGCAAAATTATTTGACCGCGTAAAAAGAGGACTTCGCCTGGCTGAATTATTCTCTCTTGTTTGGGGATTCGGAATCTTTATTATTCTCTTTATTTTTGCCAGACCTATTGCCGGCATTTTCAATAAAGATCCTTTGGTCGTTGAAACGATCATAAAATATCTTTCAATTGTTCCCTTGGGGTATGGTTTGCAGGGCGTACTGCTTCTGTGCAATGTGTCGCTTAATGTCTTACAAAAGCCATTTCATGCAGCGGGTTTGGTCACAGTTCAGATGTTTGTGCTCTATATTCCTCTTGCTTATTTCGGTTCGCAGATACTTCAGATCCAAGGCGCTTTCATCGGTATAACTATCGCTTACTGTATCTCGGGAATTATTGCTCATTTCTTTACAGTGGATCATATTAAAAAAGCCGAAGAAAAGCTCATGGCTGATTCGATTTCTAATGATTGATCTTTGCGAAAGGCCCAAAGCTTTCGCAAAGCCACGCAACAAAGACATGCAATAACTAAAAGAGATTATCAATATAATGGAAATCCCTAAATCCTAAATAAATTTTTGAGTGTGATAATTTTAAATATAAAAAATTGACTTAATTTAAGGATTTACTGTACATTACAAAAAAATATACAGGAGGTTATATGCTGCTCAAGCTAAAACAGATTTTAAATAAAGCAGATGCTGATTATGCAGACATCCGATATGAAATCAAAAAGGATACATTCATTACACTTGACGGTAAAGAACTCTCCAACATCGGATCAACTTCAACAGACGGATATGTAATCCGGGTACTGAAGAATGGCGGATTCACCTCTGTTTCTTTCACAAAGGAAGAAGACGCTGAAAAGGCATTGAAAACTGCACAAGAGAATGCAATTCTTCTTGGAAGCAATATAGAGAAACCGATCACACTCGCGAAAGTACCAATTATTAAAGACACGTTTATTCCAACTTTGAAAGAAGATCCTCGTGGTATTTCTATCGAAGAAAAGCTTCAATTGCTTCGGCATTACAATGATATTCCCCTTGCTCATGACAAGATCGCGATGACGAATACCAGGTATTTTGAAGTAACCCGTGAAAAATATTTCATCTCTTCAGAAGGGGCAGAAATTCATGAAGATCTTATCACGACCGGTATAGGTGGAAGCATTATCAGTAAGGATGGAAACCTGACTCAGAATGTACGCATAGGTGCTGGTGGGAGCGATGGTTTTTATACTATCAGAGAGCTTGATGATAAATTTGAACAAAGAACACAGATAGCTATCGATCTTCTTAAAGCTGAACCTGTCAAAGCCGGCGCTTACAATTGTATTCTCAACCAGGGACTTGCCGGTGTATTTGCCCATGAAGCTTTCGGGCATTTCTCCGAAGCAGATATTGTAGAATCTCTTCCTGCTATGAGAAAAAAAATGCAGATAGGCAACAAACTCGGCAATGACGTGCTCTCAATCATTGATAATGCGACTATGCCGAATCAGCTTGGGTTCTACAGGTATGATGACGAAGGTGTGGCTGTCCGTGAAGTTAAACTTTTAACTAACGGTGTGCTTACCGGAAGACTTCACTCACGCAGAACAGCCCATGAGTTTGGTGAGCCAATATCGGGGCACTGCGTTGCGGAAGATTATCGCTATGCTCCTATTATACGCATGGGGACGATCTATATTGAGCCCAGAGAGAAAACCCTCGAACAGCTCCTGGCAGAGCTTGGTGACGGTCTCTACATCCTTGATCCAAAGGGTGGCCAGACCTCAGGTGAGAACTTCACATTCGGAGCTCAATACGGTTATGTTGTGAAGAATGGAAAGAAGGATCGCATGATCCGTGACATCAATATTTCTGGTAATCTCTATCAAACCCTTCAGGATATCACAGCAGTAGGAAATGATCTGAAGCTTTCCAAAACCGGAGGATGTGGCAAAGGGCAAACCAACATTCGCTCATGTCATGGTGCCCCACACATTCTTATGAAAAATGTCGTGTTAGGAGGTATCTAATGGAAAAATTATTAGACATGGCTCGAAAAGTCTGCGATCAGGCAGAAATATATTATTGTGATCCGACCTCATCTGAAGTAATGTTTCAAAAGGGTGAACTCCATGACATCGAAAGCCAGTTTCATTCGGGAATGGCATTGCGTATTATCAAAAATGGAAAACTTGGTTTCTCCTATACAAAAAATCTTATCAACAGAGAAGAATTCTTGCAGAATGCACTTGACTCACTCAAAGGCGGAGTACAGGCACTGTATGATTTTCCTCATACATCCGATCTTCCCTTTCTTAAAACATACAATGAACATCTTGAAGAAGTGACATCTTCCTCCATGGTCGAGAACTGCCAACGCATTGCCGATGTATTTCTCAAGAACACTGATGCGGAGATTGAAGTTGTTGCATATAAAGAGATTCAGAATGTGAGGATCATGAATGATCACGGAACCGATGTGCAGTCAAAGATTGGTTCGTCTGGTTACTGGCTCAGTCTTGTCTATCCCGGTGGCGGTGCTGGTATCTCGCGTGTCTATGAGGAAAAAATCCCGTTTTCTGTTTCGCGTAATACTCTTGATAACCTCGTAAAGCTGTACAACGATTCCTCAAAAGTGTGCGAAGTTTCCGGTGGTAAAATGAAAGTGCTTTTTATGCCGGGAAGTATGTACACACTCCTCTGGCGGCTACATAGCGGAACGAGTGCAAAGAGTATTTATGAAGACATCTCGCCGATCAAAAACGATATCGGAAAGCAAATCATCAGTGAAGCAATAACATTTTACGATAACGCCCTCGATGATGAGGTGCCCGGAGCCCGCAGTTTTGATGACGAAGGAGTTCCCACAAAGAGGATGAACATAATAGAAAAAGGCATACTCAAAAATTTCTTTTATGACCTGAACTACGCACAAAAATTAGGTGCAAAATCGACTGGTCATGGTTACCGAGCTTCAATGTGGGGTGGAGATACTATTACTATGAAACCCACTCCGCGCTTGCTGCATCCTCGAATTGAACCCGGCGAGAAATCATTTGAAGAGCTTGTTGCCATGATGGATAAAGGCATCATTCTCGATGGTGTCATGGGAGCTCATAGCGGAAATATTCCTAATGGTGATTATTCGGTTGGTGTCAGTCCCGGTTTATACGTCGAAAAAGGCGAGATTGTAGGTCGTGTAAAAGACATTATGATTGCAGGAAATGTATATGATACATTGAAAAAAGTCATCGCAATTGAGAACAAACTTCACCCATGCTGGGGTGGAAGAATGCCTGCAATCTTATTTGATAGCATAAGTGTTTCGTCAAAATAGTGCTGAGTATTGAATGTCGAACAATGATTAGCCCTGTTAAATAAATCGAAGATTTAGCTTTGCTATTTCACAGGGTTAACGATTTGTGATTTGGCCACTTAATAAACTTTAATTTTCCAAAAATTGAAAATGGTTTTAGAAGGTTTGTTAATTAAGTACGAAGAAGATGATCTCAACTTGTTTAACTTTTTTATTCCTTCGTGACTTTGTGCCTTGGTGGCTATGAAATTTATGGATTTAAAAATAAATATGTCTTTAGTAAGAAAGGAAAACAAATGGCAAAGCAGAAAGTTATTAAAGCGGATGTACTCTTTAATGGAAAGGGTAAAGTAGAGAATAAATACATTGTCGTGGAAGGGAAAAAGATCATTGATATTTCAGACAAAAAAATGAAGGCGGATTTTGAAGGATGGGTCACTCCTGCCTTTATAGATGCTCATTCTCATATTGGAATGGACCGCGAAGGTGAACCATGGACCGAATCCGAAACCAATGACATCACCAACCAGATACTTCCGCTGGATAACCCGATCGACAGTATCTATTTTGATGACCGTGCATTCAAAGATGCCGTGGATTTCGGTGTGCTCTATAGTTGTGTGGTTCCCGGAAGCGGAAACCTCATCGGCGGACAGGCAATGATAATCAAAAACTTCGGGAAAAATCGTGATGATGCATTTATGAAAGCGTATGGTTTCAAGATGGCACTTGGATTCAATCCGCGCTCTACAACGGATTGGAAAGGTGAACGCTCAAATACCCGAATGGGTGTGTATGCACTGCTGGAAAAAAAGCTGGATGAAGTGCTGATCAAACAGGAGAAAGCCGAAGTCACAAAAGATAAAAAGATCATTGAACTGAAGGCAAAATATAAAAAGAAGAAGATCAACAAGAAGGATTTTGATACGGATAAAAGGATTATCGAACGAGAATTTGAACTTGGATTTACCCCAGAGGACAAGGCGCTGTTAACTCTGTTATCTGGTGAATATACTTCAAAAGTTCATGTCCACAAAGACGATGATGTGCTGTATCTCATCCATCTGGCAAAAAAATATAAGATCAAGTGCACCGCAGAACACACCGGCGATGTATTTCATAAAGACATCTTTGATGAGCTTGCAAAGAATAATATCCCGGTCGTTTATGGACCTCTTGGATCGGTTGGATACAAGGTAGAGCTGAAGCACGCATATTATCAGAACACACTTCTTCTTATGCAATCCAAAGCATTTTACGGATTGATGACAGACCATCCTGTGATACACACAATTGCGCTGCGTGACAGCTTGAAATTCTTCATGATACAGGGTATGTCCGAGGAAGATGCGATCTCGCTCATCACATATAAAAATGCAAAAATTCTTCATATAGATGACATTCTGGGTACTGTAGAACCAGGTAAGCTCGCCAGTCTTGTTGTGTGGGATAAAAACCCGCTGCAATTTGGCGCCTTCCCCAAAATGGTCATGGCAGAAGGGAGGGTTATAAGAAAGAAATAATATTCTATATCTCGAGAAAAATGCTGCATGTATCTGAATTTTTTTGGGGTATGAAAGATAGAAAAAAAGTGCTTGACATTTGTTTTAATAAAATAAGAAAGTATGGAAAATAAAAAAGAATCGAGGTATCAATGAAAAAACTAATTACCTTTTTAGTTGTATTTTTATTTGTCGGAACTCTTTCTGCAACAACGATTTATGATGTCCAATATACTACTGTTCCTGGTGGTGATAATACATATCCATCAACTTATGAGGGACAAGAAGTAACAATTACAGGAATTGTAAATACTCCAGAATGGACAGGTTATAAGGATAACTTTTATATTTCAATGCCAGAAGGTGGTGCTTGGAAAGGTATTCTTATTTATATGGCAGGAGATACAACACTTGTTCCTGGCGATGAAGTAGAAATTACGGGAACTGTTGTTGAATATTATGGAATGACTGAAATTTCCGGTTACGGGGGTGTTTATTTTAATGTAACTCTTTTAAGTTCTGGGAATCCAATTCCTCCTGCTACACCTGTTAATTGTGGAGAGTTGATGATAACTGCAACAGCAGAACCTTATGAAGGTGTTTTGGTTGAGTTGAATGATGTAACTGTTATTCAAGTACCTGACAGTTATGGGCAATGGTTAGTAGATGATGGCACAGGTCTTGCCCAGATTGATGATGGTTTCTTTTATTTAGACGAATTTGACCCGCCAATAGTAATTGAATTGGATCAGGAATGGGATATTATTAGAGGTTGTGTTGATTATAGCTATGATGAATATGGTGTGAATCCTAGAACGCCTGATGATCTGGTCTTGGCGATCGCAGTTGATGAAAATCAAGATGCAAATGCCATTATTCTGGATAATATTCCTAATCCTTTTAGTTCACAAACTGAGATCAAATTCTATTTAAGACAATCGGCAAATGTTGAAATTGAGATTTTCAATATACTCGGACAAAAGATGAAAACCATATCTGATGACTATTTTAATGTAGGTGAGCATTCAGTAGAGTGGAATGGAAAAGACGAAAATGGAAACTCTCTTTCTGATGGTGTCTATTTTTATAAAATGAACATAGAAAATTCCAACACTATTAAGAGAATGATCCTATTGCGTTAAGTAGACAATTTTATTATTCATAATGCAAAAGAGCCCTGTATGAACCGGGCTCTTTTTTTTTCATCGTTTCTATAAGCACGTAATATCAGAATTTGATTTCAATTGTACAAAACATATTGAATAGTGGGGCAGGAGTAACATATAAATAATCAACTCCCGTTAAATAATCATCTACAAGATCACCATCGTCGTTCATTTTTTTTCTATTATAGTCAGCTCTTACATTTGCTGACGAATAATTCTCTTTGCGATTAAGTATATTATTAAAATCAAAGCGAAGGGTTGCTTCTTTTCCGAAAAATTCAAAAGAATATTTGATGCTACTTCCTATATTATAAACGGGAGGAAGCTTGGTAGTCTTTACATAGGATGTATCTGTAGTATGGTAAGTATATTCATTAGTATAATTGGCATAGTAATCATCCCACCATTCTGCATTTATACCGATTCGTAATTTCCCATTTAAGGGCAGATTATGAAAGGTATAACCGGCTGAGCAATTGAACATTTTCTCGGGAGAAAAAGGAACCACCTTACCTTTCATATCTTCAGCACTTGTATCGAATATTTTTTCAATATTCATTTTTGTCCAACGAAATTGTGCTAAAGTCAAAGATGTGGAAAAATCAAAGTCATAATATTTTATTTTTGAGCTTAATTCCAAACCCTGATGGCGAGCTTCGCCTGCATTTAAGATCAGGCTTTCATCTACCATGTATGATTGAATAGAATCACCCTGCGCATCCCATTGATAATTTTTAACGGGTATGGTAACATATTCAATCTTATCCTTATAATCACTAATATAATAATTGGCATTAAGATCAATAATAGCACCATCATAACCAACACCAAATTCGATAGTATTAATTTTCTCTGGTTTTAATTCACCATAAAAGTGTTCTTCCTTATATTCATTATGTAAACTATCAACCAATTGAACAGTATACATTTGGTTTCCATTTGGTCCATCATAACCGCTATACCACTGCATAGTTTTAGGTTCTTTATATGAAATGGAATAATTTGTCATAATGTTGAAATATTCTGAAATATTGTAATTAACACCAAATTTTGGTGAAAAAAAGTTATAAGTTTTTTTAAAGTCATCTGCAGTGAATTTTAAAATTTTATTCCCAGCGGTGTCTGTTACAGTGGAATTTTTTGTAGAATAGAAAAAGTAAGATGTAGGCTCTCCAGTACTGATATCGTAAATCTGAATGGGATTTTCATCAACTTTGGAGTTATAACTAGCCAGTTGAGCGTCTAACATAATATTCATATTTTCTATAGGTTTCAAATTTATTCTGGCAAAACCGGATATATTATTCACTGTTGAAGTTTCATCATAATTATTTTGGAAAATAGAATAAACTCCCAGACTGTCAGTATCTGAATTAAAATATCTAAAGTCTCTTCTCTTACCAATGTGATCTGCTTTCCAATATCTAAATTCCCCACCTAAAACAAAAGTAAAATCTGGATTAATTTCATGCTTATAATATGTATTCAAACCCCATTGAAAATGATTACTTATCTGGTCATTCAGCCAGGTATATGAATATGTTGTCGGAGGACTAAAAAGATCAGCGGCTGAAGTAATTATTTTACCCCTATAGGTTGGATAATTATAATAATTTGAATCTGAAGGGTTGAATCCATCGAATATAAGCAGAGAGTCTGTCAACTGATATATGTAATAGGCATGTTTGCCAAAATTAATATCTTCGTTATGTTCAGTATGCAATGGCATAAAGGTTATATCTCCATTATCAACATTAAAAATACTCTGTGAAAGATATTTACCTCCACCATTACCTTTTGTTAAAAAGGTATTTGTCATAAGCAACTGATTATCTGAAATTTTCCATTCATCCCGAATTGAAAATTGAGGTTTACTATAATAATTTTTCTGATCGGGAGTGTTATTCCGATTATAGTCTCGACCAAGTGTATCAAACAATTTCGGGTCAGACTTGAAATAAACATTATTATGTTCCTGTGGGGCTACAATAAAGCTGGAATTAATAGTATGGCCACCAATAATATTTTGTGTTTCCGCACCCACAGAATACCCATTATAACCTGTTCCTACAACATATGAATCACCTGCTTTTCTTTCTGCCATAACGCTGAAGTTAAATTTTCCATCAAATAGGATTCCGGATTCATAACGGAGTGCAGCATTATAATTTAAAGGAATATAACTTGTAATATCGCCCTCTCCATTAGCTACTTTACTATCAGTATAATAACTACCAACAGAGGATCTAAATACCCATCTTTTTTGGGGACTTGACCCTATGGTTTCAATATTTATTGAACCACCAAAAGCACCTGAACCATACAAGGATGTGCCAGCTCCACGCTGTACCTGAACTGACTTAACTGTGCTCGATAAACCTGTCCAATTTGACCAATAAACCTTCTGGCTTTCAGGGTCATTAACAGGGATACCGTTTATTAGAATTTGGATTTTATCAGCTTCAAAACCTCTCATCGTAATTTGTGCTTCACCAATTCCAGTTGAGTTAGCAAATAATCCGGGAACATCTTCAAGTAACATAGGCATATCCTGGGTTGTGTATTTATCTTCAATTTCAGCTTTACCAATATCTGTAAAAGCGATTGGTGTTTCTCTTTTTACAGCGCGGGTTGCGGTAACTGTAATACCTGTAATACTAACAGTTTTCATCTTTAATGAAAATGTGATAGTAGTTGTCAAATTGGGTTTTACTTCAACTGTTTCAGATAATTTTTCATATCCCATATAACTTACGATTACAGTATGAATACCAATTGGTATATTCTTCATTATAAAACTACCATATTCATTTGTTAACATTCCCGTGTTTAATTCCTTTAAAAAAACATTAGCCTGAAAAAGGGGGTCTCCTGTGTTTTGTGCATACACTTTTCCTGCAATATTTCCTATTTCACCAGAAAACAATAAAGATGGCAAAATAAATAAGAATACAATCAAAGCTAAAAAAATCATCTTTTTCATAAATACTCCGATCAATAATTTTTTATTGAAAATCACTTTCACCACAAAGAAATAAAAATATATTTTTTTAATTAATTAAAAATGCAAGAATGATTGTCAATAATTATATTTTTGGAAAACTTTAAAAATTTTCAATTCTCCATTTTCCTTACTCCTTTTTCCATTCTCTGGAATTACTTATGGAATTATAGTGGTATTTGTAAGAAAAATATTAAACATTGACAGTTTTTATTAGCATTTGATCATTTTCAAAAATTAAGAGTGTGGAATTAGAGGATGCCATGAAAGGGGTTGCCATGAAATGGGTTATTATTTGTTTGGGAGTTGTATCTCTATTTCTATTGGGATGCGATTCCTCTATTGATTATGCAATGAAGATGTATATGCGTGACAGCACTGATCGAGTGGAGATTCTCTTCAATGAAGGACCAGTTCATAAAGGGATGAAACCGGTTTTAGCTCAAACTTTTATGGATCGCGAAAATATGGAGAGGGTGCTGTCATTCATCACAAAAAGACCTGCTGAATTCTACAAATGCGGGTATTCCGGCGAGATAATCTTTATGAAAGATGCAGACCGTGCGTTGACAGAGAGAATGAAGTTCAATATTGAACCCGGCTGTGAGCACATTGTGTATATGTTCAATCGGGAACTATACTCGCGGAAAATATCCAAAAAGGGTTTAGAATTCCTCAGGGAGCTTCATGATAGAGTGATAAAAGAATAATAATAACTCGGAGGATTCGATTCTCATGCAGATCAATGATTTTTTCCAGGGAAAACATTACTCAGTAGTTTCTTTATTGACTGATGAAGATGAGCATACTTTATTTGGTCTCGAGATCATGAATTATAATAATTAAAAAGCGATCTTCGGATTTGCTCGATATGAAAGAAGATACTTACTTGGAGATATAGATTAAAAAGGTTAATAATGGCTGAAAAGATTTCAAGTTATGGCATGCCTCCGGGAACACTGATCCATGTGGGTAAGAAAAGGATGGAGAAAGTCAGCATCTCTTTAATGGATTATAATGATAAAAATCTTATTGAGAAGAATGAAATTTCAGTAAAAGAATGCAAAACCTTCGCAGATTCTCAGGGTGTCACTTGGATAAATGTTGATGGGCTCCATGATCCTGAAGTGATCGAGAAGATCGGAGCTGATTTTAATATACATCCCCTTCTGCTTGAAGATGTCATGAATACAGAGCAGCGACCCAAAGTTGAGGACTTTGGCAAATATATGTATTTCACTTTGAAAATGGTTTATCTCGATGGTAGGAAACGAATTTGTGTTGAGCAGATTAGTATTATTCTGGGAGATACGTATGTGATCTCATTTCAAGAACAAACGGGCGATGTATTTGAAACCATCAGGCAAAGGTTGAGGGATAAGAAAGGGCGCATCAGATCACAAAAAGCCGACTATCTTGCGTATTCACTTATTGACTCAATAATTGATAATTACTTCGTTATTCTGGAGAGCATAGGCGAGGTTATCGAAGAGCTTGAAGAGGAAGTGGTTGAACAACCAACAAGAAAGACTTTGCAAAATATTCATATGCTCAAGCGCAATATGCTGTATTTAAGAAGATCTGTCTGGCCTCTTCGGGAAGTGATCAGCTATCTGCAACGCTCGGAATCCGATCTTATTGAAGATAATACCGGATTTTATCTGCGCGATGTCTATGATCATACGATACAGGTTATTGACACGCTGGAATCTTTCCGTGATATGGTTTCCGGAATGCTGGATATTTACCTTTCCAGTATCAGCAATAAAATGAATGAGGTCATGAAGGTTCTCACGATCATTGCAACTATATTTATTCCCCTGACTTTTATTGCAGGCGTCTATGGCATGAACTTTAAGTTTATGCCGGAGCTTCAATGGAAATGGGGTTACTTCGTCACACTTGGTGTAATGCTCGTGGTTGTTATAGGAATGATAATATTCATCAAACGAAAGAAATGGTTATAACATGAAAATAAAACAAATTATTACGATCATTTTGGTCATTGCAGTTATTATTGTCGTGATCCAAAATTCTGCAAAGGTTTCTCTCACAATTCTCTTCTGGGAAATTGAGATGTCGAAGATAATTTTTTATCCCCTTTTATTTGCTGCTGGTTTTATCGTTGGGCTATTATCCGGTATGGGGAAAACAAGAAAAGATGAAAAAGAGAAGATCGGTGTTGTCAGAGAGTACCGTTAAATTACTCAAATTTCGCACACTCTGGTACAAGAAGCAAGCAGACACAAAAGTATAATAACTAAATTTTCATATTATTCATGCGGTCTCCCATATAAGAAATGATGAAACTCTAGCTCATAGAGAGAAGATGCAAACGTGAAATATACTGTCAATTTATTATGCACTTGAAATTGAATTACTGAATATTTTTACCTCTTATTCAATATAAATATGGATTATTAATGGGCGTTCTTCATCATTAATTTCCATGTAAAGCAGATCGCCAACATCACCGCCTGCTGCTTGTGAAATGATATCGTCCCAGTTGATTGACGAAAAATCAAAGGCAGAATTCCCGATCTTTGTATTGATAACAGCATCTTTTGGTATGATCTTCAGACCTGCGTGTAAAAGAGAAACAGGCAACTCAACATGTATGATTTTCTTTTCTGAGTCCTGCTCTTTTATTTCAAATATCATTCTTCGTTTCTCGTTCCGAACTGAACACTTTTTTTTTGAAGAAACAGCTTTGAGTAGTTCTTCTGCCTGACTTGCATTTATTTTACCGTTTGCAAGCATATCAACGATCTTTTTCTTTTCATTCATCATTTTCTCCCAGCGCCTTGAGAAGCCGCTCTGCTTCTTCTGAATTGATCGTTCCCTTTTCCAGCATATCCAATATTTTCATTCGGCTCTCGCTCATGGATTCCTTCTGTTCCTCTTTTTTATGAAATGCTTCTTTAACTGATTCAATTGTCTCTTTAAATATGTTTTTCAGCTCTTCAGCATGTTTTTTATCTTTTATCTCTTCATCGATCTTGGCTTTGATCTTATCCTTGTTTTTCTCGATAGTATCCATTGCAATATCGAACTTATCGGAAAAATCAAAATTCATATTTTTGAATGATTTTTTTACTTTTTTAAAAGCTTTTTTTGCCTTTTCCATTCCTTCTTCAAAGGGAATTTGATCAAAGATATCTGCAATATTCTCACCAAAACTCGAAAAATCCATGTGCACATCTTTATGAAGCGGATCTTTCATGAGCTGAATACTTCCAAGTTGATTTTTTATTTCTATCTTTACTTTACCGGAACCTCTTACCATTTCGATTGTCTGATTGTCATCATCCTTTTTTCTGTCATATTCGCCATCCAGTCCAATCCTGAAATTCCCCATATGATTTTGTGCTTTCAGAGAAAATTCAATTTCCTTAGGAATTATAAGCAGTATTTTTCCATTTTTATTCTTGAATGAGAATTTTCCCTTTTCTAATGGAAGAAACTCGTAATATATACTTCCATTATTATTTTTGAGTTCTGCCTGTTTAAAAGCCGCTTCGCTAATTCTGATAGGCCCATTCTCAAGATTGAGCATTAATGTGCCATCACATTTGATGATCTTGCACGATCCGTTTTCACCATCAATATTCATTTTTCCTTTGCATGAACGGATGGCAATGCTGCCATTCCTTGATTTTGTTTCAATATCACCTTCGCAGTTCTCTAATTTTAGAGATCCATTACGCGTTTTACATGCAGCATTTCCTTTATTATCAGAAATCTTTATCGAACCATTATGGGATTCCAGATTGTGATTCCCTTCGAGGTCATCGAGTTTGACTCCACCATTTGAGATGTTGGAAGCAACCGTTGTTTTGTGTGGTACTAAAATCTCTATCCTGGCATCGAGGGAATGAATATGATCGGGTTCCTTAAAATCGATTGAGAGTTCATTCTTTTTCTCTTTATACTCAACCTTAAGCATATCTTCCAGGGTGAGACCGTCAGGAATATTTCCACTTAATTCAAGTGAGATATCGAGTAAGGTTTCTTCCTTTTCATGTCCTTGAACGGTAAACCCGATATTCTGTGACGTTAATAGCAACCGCAGACCGCTTCTTGTATTAATTGTTTTTGTTTCAACGAAATTCTTTATCATGTTAATTCCTCTTTTTTAATTTTTTTATCGCATCTTCGACCGAGATCTCACCTCGTTCTATTTCATCTAAAACGGATGCGGAAAATTCAGTTTTTTCTTTTATCTGGGAAGGGCAGAGTGTGTTGGTTATTTCTGCCAACCGATTTTTTACTGTTGGATAGGAAATGCCAAGTGCTTTTTCAACTTCTTTAATATTGCCCTGATTGCAGATAAAAATTTTTACAAATTCCTGCTGTGCTGCTGAGAGAGATGCAAGATCACCAACCTCAAAATTTCCTCTAATGGTAGTATCGCACTTTGGGCAATGATATTCTTTTATTTCCAGAGTAGAATTACAAACTGGACACTGCTTTAATCTATTATTCATTTTACCTCGCTTTCATGTTGAATAAATTAAGTTCAATATTAATTATGTCAAGTATTATGTTGATTTTCTTAATTATTTCTTATAATAATCTAATTTTGTCACTACTTAAACTTTATGGGATTCCAGATAAAAATAATTTTATGTTATGTATTCTAACATTAGCTTGACAGCTTTTATAACATTTCATAATTTATTCAACAAATTGAAAGGATTTATATTATGGCTGAAATTAATAAAATTATCGGAAAAAAAATACAGAATTATAGAAAAGCCAATAATCTCAATCAGGATGATCTGGCAGCAAAACTACATATTAAACGTACAACACTATCAAATATTGAGAGGGGTGAAAGAAAACTTTCTGCATCTGAACTGAAAGAAATATCTGAGTTTTTTAATATTTCCATTGATGAACTTTTAGGAATAAAAAAAGAACCCGAGATTCAAATAAGCAACATAACACAAAAGGAGAAGGAGCAATCGATCCGTATAAGTGTTCCACAAAAAAATCTAGAAAAATTTAAGGAAGTTCTATTGTACATTTTAAATAAAATTGGTTCAAAACCCAATATTGGAGAAACTGTAATCTATAAGTTGCTTTATTTTATTGATTTTGATTACTACGAAAAATACGAAGAGCAATTAATTGGAGCTTCTTACCAAAAGAATCCCTACGGTCCAACACCAATTGAGTTCAAAAAAATTGTTGATGAGATGGTTTCCAAAGAAGATGTTGAGATAGTAAATAGTAAATACTACAATTATCCTCAAACAAAATATCTTCCACACAGAAAAGCAAACCTTCATATTCTTTCAGGTGTAGAATTAGAGCATATTGATAATGAGTTGAACAGACTATCGGACATGAACGCTTCTGAGATTAGCAACTACTCACATAAAGATGTGCCGTGGCTCGCTGCAGAAGAAGGAGGTATAATAAATTATGAGTCGGTCTTTTATAGAAGCGACGAATATTCGGTACGAAATTATGATGAAGATTGAGCAGAATGTATTTAAGGAGATATATTTTCACTCAGAATTCGAAAAAGAATACAAAAAGCTGCTAAAGAAATGGTCATCGCTTGAAGAGGACTTGCAAACGCTTATTAACAAACCTTTAAAGCTTTGTCATAAACAAAATCTCAAATTTAAATATCTTACCTATAAGCGATTTGGGAATCACATATCCCAAAATATACAAAGTGACACGTTTTGCATGTAAGTCTCTCAAAGGGACCGGCAGCACGTCAGGCATACGAATAACATATGCATATTATGAAGACAAGAATAGAAGCGAGTTTCTCGAAATTTACTTCAAGGGGGATAGAAGTAAAGACTCTTAACATAGGAAGAAAATAAAATTGATTCTTACATAGCAAGAGGCAGGATCGAAATCCTGCCTATCTTTTTTTTTATATCATTTGAATGTTATCTATGTTTTCTATGTGTGAATAGATTATACACAGAAGGGATCACAATGAGGGTTAGGAACATTGATACAAAAATGCCACCAATGCTTACGATACCGATCGCTTGCCTGAATTCCTTACCTGCAGCACCGATACCAAGTGCCATAGGCAGCATACCCAGCATGATTGCAAAACTCGCCATAAGAATAGGACGAAGTTTCGTTGGACATGCCTCGACGAGTGCATCGGTCACCTTCATACCTTTCTTTCTCAACTGGTTTGTATAATCAAGCAAGAGGATTGCATTATTCACCACGATTCCAACCAGCATAATGATCGCCATCATCGAGAAGATATTCATGGTCCCTCCCGTAATATAAAGAGCAAGGAACACACCGATCAATGCGAGTGGAAGTGTGAGCAAAATATACAGAGGCTGTGCAAAACTTTCTAGTACTGCTGCAAGAAGCATGTATGTAAGAATGATCGCGATCACAAATACTTGTACCATAGCGGCAGTTGTATCCTCGAGCTCACTGATCATACCACCCCAGCTTATACGATAACCTTCCGGCAAGTCTATTTCTGCGAGCTTCTCTTTGATTCCCGCTGCAACTGTTCCTTCGGCTACATCTTTTGCCGAAGAACCGGTAAATTTTATCGTTGTATATTTGTCTCTATGAATAACTTTATTCAGACCTGAAGTAAAGACAACATTAGCAAGTTGTGACAATCGATATGTTCCCGTTGGAGTAACGATCGGGATGTTCCCTATCTCTTCGGGAGTATCCACAGATTCCTCAGAGAATTTCACTTTGATATCATACTCTTCACCATTAGTTTTGTACTGTGAAGCAACAACCCCCTCTACAGCAGCTCTCAAAGACAGCGCCAGATCATAAATTGTTGCACCAACCTGAGAAAGCTTATCGCGTTTTGGATACAGGGTAATTTCCGGTTTTCCTGTACGGGAACTGCTGTCAAATCCTTCCAGTCCATATACATCCGAACATTTTTCAATAACCTGCTCTTTTAACCTTTCCAGGACATCCGTATCCTGCCCCTGGAGATAGAACTCAATACCCTGTCCACTCCCCATCAGACCTCCAGAAAAAATATTTATTTTTGCGTTTGGAATAGCGCTCATTTCTTTCGTCAGTATTGCAACCATATCGTTCGTTGAGATATCTCTCTCCTCGGCGTCAACAAGGAGAATCTCAGCACTTCCCAGATTAGTTGATTGATCGACCCATCCCTGTGTTCCGATATTTGCAACCATGTATTTTATTTCCGGATGCTGAATAATTATGGGCTCTATATCTTCGAACAAATCAGCGGTTTCCTGCAAGCTATAACCCTGAGGTAGTTCAATATTGACTGTGAGATTACCTTGATCAAAGGGAGGAGTGAACTCAAAACCGACCTTGCCTGCAAGACCAAAACTCATTACAAACAATATAAATGCAACGATAACAACAATACCGCTGACAAGGCGTCTTCTCAATAATTTCTTAAGAACTTTTTTATAGAAATTATCAATATTTTCAAACATACGATCAAACCAACGGGCGAGTTTACCTTTATTCTCATAATGATCCTCAGGAAGTATCAATGACGCAAGCATCGGCGTGAGGGTGAACGAGATTAATAGGGAAAACGCAGTTGCAAAGGCGACGGTTAAAGCAAATTCTTTGAAGAATTGTCCTGCAATAGATCCCATCGTTGCAAGAGGTAAAAACACAACAATGTTGGTCAACGTAGAGGCAACAACCGCAACTGCAGTTTCTGACGTCCCTTTATCAGCAGCTTCTTTTCTCTTGTTTCCCATTCTCATATGACGGAAAATGTTTTCAATCACCACAACCGAATTGGTCACAAGAATACCAACCGCCGTTGAGAGTCCCATAAGTGTGAGAATATTTATACTGAATCCTGATATTTGAAAGAGTAAGAACGTTGAGATAATCGAAGTCGGCATTGCAAGCGCGACGATTATCGTTGAACGGAGATCATGCAGAAAGAAGAAAAGTATTATGCCTGTCAAAACGATTCCGAGAATAATATTGATCAGCGTATCATTAACTGAGCTTTGGATGATGTCCGCTCTATCATCAATGATAACAAGTTCCGTATTTTCGGGAATCATCGATCTTATTTCGGGAAGCACTTTATGAACCTGCCTTGAAATTTCAACCGGATTACCGTCAGAGCTTTTTATTATATCAATAGCGATAACATTATCCTGCTTAATTTTTTCAAGATTATTAAAATATGTTGTACGTTGCCGTACATCAGAACCAGTATCCTTAATTTCCGCAATCTGCCTAAGTTGCTTTATTCCATGGCTCGTTGGCACCTCGAGACTTCTCAATGTTTCGAGATCCTGAAAATGTCCATCCAGTCTAACAGAATAATCCTGATCACCTTTGGTAAAGTTTCCACCCGGCATATCAAGATTATGTGCACCAAGGATCATAGAAAGTTGCGAAAGTGAAATATCGTTTTGAAAAACTATCTTTTCGTCGAACTCAATATGAATTTCTCGTTCCTGTCCTCCACTCACATCAACCTGGGCAACACCTTCTATCTGTGAGAATCTATCTTTCAGTTGTTTATCTGCAATTTCATATAATTCCGTTGAAGGAAGATTACCCAAAAAGACAAGATTCATAATTGGCGATGCAGTAATGTCTATACTGGAAACAATTGGATTTTCTGCATCATCAGGCAAATTGTTTTTTATTGCTTCTATCTTATCTTTAATTTCCTGGCTTGCGATATTCACATCTTTCCCGAGATCAAACCGAACCATTACAAAGCCATAACTTTCTAAAGCATATGATTCTATATAATTTATTTGACTTACGGTAGAAATCGCATCCTCCACCGGTTTAATAATTTGTGATTCAATTTCAAGCGGTCCTGCGCCGGGATATACAACCTGCACTGTAACGAAGGGAAATTCTACATCCGACATCAGACTGAGAGGCAAAGTGAAATATGCAAGAACACCAAACACGATGAACACCAGGATAATCATGGTGACCAGTATCGGGCGGTTTATTGATAATTTCGATATAATCATAGTAACCTCAATTTCTTGTTAGTGAATGACCTTGATCTTGTCGCCGTCTTTTACCATATTCAATCCTTCCGTAATGATCCGATCTCCTGCTTTGACACCACTTCGAACCTCCACTTCAGCACCGTTCTCTTCACCGAGTGTGATATATTTCTTTGCTGCTTTTCCATCTTGTAAAATAAACACAAAGGATCCATTCTCATCTGTGCGAACATTTTTTCTTGCTACCTTGATCACATCGGGATTATTGTAGGTAAGGATTTTGATCTTTGCGGTTATACCGCATGCCTGTACGTCATCATAATTATCAAACTCGATATCCACAGGAAATGCCTGAAAGTCCTTATCAAGAAAAAGAGCAATCTGTGTAACCTTTCCATTCAAAGTATAATCACGCCAAGAAGCAGTTGCTTCCATTCCCTGTTTGATCTTGCAGACTTCCTGTTCGGTTGCCCATATACGGGATTTCATTTTATCCATATTGGACACCACAAAAAGAAGGTCGCCGGGATAGACATTATCCGAAACACGGACATACATATTGGTCACAAAACCTGGAATCGGCGCTTCTGCTTTAAGCATCTGCCTGACTGCTTCCCAGTTTGCCTTGTTGACTTTGTACACTGTTTCTGCTCCATCCAGATCCTGCTTTGAAATACCTCCGATATCATACAGCTTTTTCAGTCGCTGATACGTTGTTTCGGAATTTTCACATGCAGATTTCGCTTGCAAATACTGAGCTGAAGGTGTATCTACCGGGAATTCAACGAGAACCTGACCCTCTTTTACATATTCTCCGACATTGGCATTTATCTTTTCCACTCTTACCTGCACCATACTTGATACACTGGTTTGCTGAATTCCCTGAAGGGTCGCATTATAGGTTAACAATTTTTGAAAAATTGACGGTTCGATTGCCTGAACCTTTACCGGGATTCCTTGTTCCTTATGGATCTGCTCGATGCTTTTGGTTTCCATATTATCTTTTTTTGTGCATCCCGAATAGGCGAATGCTACCACTATTATTATGAACACGATACATATATTTTTTCTCATGTATACTCCTTGGTTTATAATTGTATTCCGATAGTTTTTTTGAGTTGTTCCGAAGCCATGATAACTTCATACATTGCATATAAATGATTAAGACGTGCAGATTTTAGCTGGACCTGTGCGTCGAGCACTTCCAACTGAACAGCGATTTGATTTTCATAGCGTGCACGGGCAATGGTAAGTCCTTTTTCTGCAAGCTGCACATTACTTTGCTGGCTTTCCATCTTTTGCTTTGCATTATTCAATGTACGATATGAATTTTCAACATCCAGTTCGATTGCATCCTCAATTTCGAGGTAGGATAGTTTTGCCTGCTTAAGACTCTGACGTGCTTTTGCTGTTTTAGCAGAATTGGATAATCCGGTAAAAAGAGGGAGAGACAAACCAATTCCGACCTGATAAGAATCTCCCACATCATCGTAATTTAGTTTATATCCTCCCGATGTGCCGGCATATTTTTGATACTCGGAAGACAAAGCAATACTTGGGAGAAAGCTCCCTTTCTGTATAGTTAGTGCTACTTCAGAGATCTCTACATTGATCGACGCGAGATCGAGCTCTATTCTATCCCTTTTGCCCACTGCTATTGCATGTGAAAGAGACAGTTCGGAGATCTCAGGGCTCTCAAACTCACCAGAGAATTCGACGTCATTCTCTTCGATCCCGAGATGATTCCTAAAACTTTGCAACAAAAGAACATAATTATTTTCTGCTTCAAGTATCTCTTGCTTAAGTTGTACAATCTGGAGCTGTGCACGTAAAAGATCATACTCAGACACCAATCCTTGGTCGAACATATCGTTTACCTGTTTTTTATACTGCTGCGCTAGATCGAGTGCTTCATGCTGTATATCCACAACCTGTTCGAGAAGAAGCACCTGGTAAAACATGTCTTTTGTATTGTAGATCACATCCTGCTGAACGAGAAAATAATTCTTCTGCTGCATTGTTTTCACTTTAACTGCAATGCGTATCCCATTTATGAGCTTCCCTCCAAGAAAAATAACCTGGTCGAGTTTAATTTTAACGACAGCGGATGCTTCTTTTTGTAATTTCGTTGGAAGAATCTCATCAACGACTCCGTCAAAATATCCTGCTATTATCTGATCATTTTCTATTTCCAAACTATCGTTTGCGGTTGGGTTACCATAAAGATCAGATGAACCGTAGATCATATCCGAGAGAGGGGTGATGTCTCCAACAGCTGAGTTGGGCAGATGAGATTGTGAAAGCTGGTACCCGGCGCTTAATGTGATCTGTGGTAAGAGACTTCCTCGAACATTATTGTACTCCTGATTCATTTTTTCGACTTCTGCACGAGCTCTTTGTAATTCCCTATTGTTTTTTAGAGCAAGCTCAACACAATCAGAAAGATGCAGGGTTTCACTATGTACGAGGATGGGCACGATGCAGAAAGTGAGTATTAGTAATACACTGATTTTCTTCATTGTTCTCCTATGATTTTATTTTTTTTAAAATTTATATCTCAATTCCCTTTAACACAACATGCAAGGTATTATTAATCGTTTCCTCAAAATTGATCTCTTTATTCTCAAACAACGCATCAGCCAAATAGCTAAAAACAGCACCGATAAGAATGCTAATAGCAGTATCTATATATTTTAAGCTGATACGATTCTCTTGAATAGCTTCGTTCATAATTTTTTTGTAACTCCGAATAAGATAATCAACCAAAATGACTTTTATTCTGCGTGCTAACTCAATATATTTAAATTGAATATCAACAGATTCGATTACTTTCGTAAATTTTTTATGTTCAAGAAAGGTTTCTAACTGAACCTTCATAAATACATAGAGATTTGTCTCCATGGTTTTTTTAGCATCATAAGCTTTATCACACTCAGCTATTATTTCTTCTATCATATACTCCATCGTATTTTGAATTAAATCATCTTTACTCTTGAAATAATAATAGATCGCTGTTTTTTGAACGCCGCACTCTTTTGCAACGTCATCTAATGTTGTTTTTTGAAAACCATATTTTCTAAAGGCAGACTTTGCTGCTTCAATCATCTCTGTCTTGTTCGACATGCGAACCTCCACATTTCTATTTCTGAAATCTTTAATTGTTAATAGTATAAAGAGAGGATTTATTATGTCAAATTATATTTTAACTTTTTAATAAATTGTTAAATATATCAATTTCACAATGGGGATCTTCCCTGCATCTAATACAGAATGTGATAAAAAAAGCCGAACTCCTGAGAGTCCGGCTTCTATTTTTTTATAGTTTGTATTTATTTTTTACAATCCACACATTCGTCAAACTTCTTATGTGTCTTGAACCTGGTAAATCCAAGTTTTCCAAAAATGGAATCAATAAACGAATAGACCACAGGAATAATGAAAAGCGTGAGCAATGTGGCAAATGCAAGTCCGAATGCGATGCTGACTGCAATCGGTTTCCAACTCTCAACCTGACTTGAAGTAGAAAGAAGAATTGGCATAAATCCAGCTATGGTGGTCACGGTTGTCATCAAGATAGGACGAAGACGAACGGTGCCCGCATTGATAAGAGAATTCCATCTGTCCACACCCCGCTCTCGTTCGTTGTTGACGAAATCGACCAGCACGAGCGAATCATTTACCACAACACCGGCAAGTGCAAGCACCGCGATCAGTGTCATCATTGAGAAGGGTAAACTCGTGATTATCAAACCGAATATCACCCCGATAATTGCAAAAGGAATCGTGAGCATCACAATGAAGGGCTGCACATAGGAATTGAATTTCGCAGAGAGAATGGCAAAGATGAGAATAAGCGCAACAATTAAAGCAACATATAATGAATTATAAGCTTCGGTTCTTTGGTAGATGACACCACCATACTGCAATTGATATCCTGGGAATCGTTCTTTAAAATTGCTAAGTAATCCCACCTGACCAGTAAGGGTGTTTCCTCTCAATATTGTTGTCACCTCATCAGGAGTTTGTTTCACGATTTTTCCATTAACATTATAAGTTGTAGTATTCCCAGTTATACTAAGAAATCTGTTACCATTATAATGCTGGATCTGAGAATAACCCGCTGATATTTCAAAATCGGCAAGTTCTTTAAGCGGAATAAGATTGCCGGCTTTTGTGCGTATTTTTATCTCTTTCAGATCAGACACATCATCTATTTGATCTTCCTGTACGCGAACTACGATATCGTATTCATCGAGATCTCCACCCCTGAATTTCGAGATAGGAGCGCCATACGATGCAACAGAAACTAATGAAGAAATATCATTGACTGTCAAACCATACAAGCCCAGCTTATCATGTTTTGGCAGTATTTTGATTTCCTTTTTCCCATCATCCATGTTCGTCTCAAGGTCAGTGACGCCGGGAATATCTTCAAGAACTGAAATAACATAACTTCCAATACCTTCCAGTTTATCAATATTATTTCCAATGATGCGAAGTTCAATATCTACATCTGTCGGTGGACCACGATGTTCTCCTTCGATGAATTTATACGAGAAAAGACCTGGCACAGTTTCAAGATATTTTCGTATTGAACCCTTTATCTGCTCGATTGAATAAGTAAGATCATCCGCATCAAGGAGATCGATTTTAACTTCTGCATGTGATGTTTCCACCTGCGTTCGATGATTTTCCGTATATTGCCCTATTGTTGTAATAATTGCCTCTACATCAGAACTTTCATCTATTTTCTGGATAAATTCCTCTATTTGAGAAACGACTTCATCTGTCCTTTCCAGACTTGTGCCAACAGGAGTTTCAAGATTGAGAATTATTGTTTTTGGGGTACCGGAAGGGAAGAACTCGAATTTTACCAATCCCATCCCAAAAGCGCCTAAAGCCATTAATAATGCCGCCACAACTATCATGACAGAAATATATCGATGTTTAAGAGCTCGTTTTATGAGATATTGATAAACCTTCGTGAGCCATGCATGTAGTTTGTGAGTTTTATCTTTGAGGTTCTCACCTGACTTTCCGCTGAAATCAGCAATATGTGATGGAAGGATGATCAGGCATTCAAGGAGAGAAGCAAATAAAGCTATCGACACAACTATAGGAAATACGCTCATGAATTTACCCATATTTCCCTTCATAAGAAGCATGGGCAGAAAGGCAGCAACAGTTGTTGCCACCGCAGCTACGACGGGCCACATTATTTCATTAGTACCTTTTATCGCTGCGTCCTTTGCACTCATACCCTGCTCCCTATACCGGTGCACATTCTCGAGCACAATGATCGCATCATCCACGATCATTCCAATCACCAGAATGAGTGCAAATAAGCTGAGATTATTCATGGTCACACCAAGGAAATTCATGATCAAAAAAGTCAGGAAGAAACTGAAAGGAATACCCCACGCTGCAAACAGAGCATTTCTCCAACCGATAAAAATTAATAAAGTTATAAAGACAAGTATGATGCCAAACAAGGCATTATTCCCAAGCGTGAATAGACTGTTTTTTACCTCAATTGATCCATCATTGCGAACTTCCAGTTTCAAGCCGGGAACGTTTTCAGCAAACTTATCAGATGCTGCGCGCACATTTTTCATAACCCTAAGAATATTTCCTTCCGCATCCATATAAATATTCACATTTACTGCTTTATCACCATTGAGTTTGCCAATTGTTACCTTTTCTTCAAGAGTATCGATCACAGTAGCAACATTACCGATCCTGATCGCCCTGCCATTTTTATCCATTTTGACGATAACATCTCTTATCTCATCTACAGCATCAAACTCCCCGACAGTTCTAATAAGAAATTCTGCACGACCAAATCTAATATCACCTGCAGGAACGTTTTTGTTTCTATTCGTGATCGCATTCGCAACCTCAAATATACTCAACCCATATTGATCGAGCTTGTGTATGTCATTCTCAATCCATATCTCGCGGTCCCTGGTTCCGGCAATTTCAATGTTCGCAATATTCGGCAGCGTCAATATTTCGTCTTTATAATCATCCGCTATCTCCCTGATCGCATTCGCAGAAAAATCACCACCGAGAGCAACAGTACATATCTCATTAACCTCTCTCATGTTGAGGCGTACAAGGATTGGGTCGTTTGCATCATCAGGCAGATCGGTGACTTTCTGAATCTCTGAGTTCAGATCTGACCAGGACTGATCAATATCAGCATTAGGTTCCATCCTGATAAAGATCGTTGCTCTCCCTGCTGCGCATGTCGATTGATAATAATCAATATCATCCAGGTTCTGGATCTGTTCTTCGAGCTTCTTCACCACAAGATTTTCCATCTCTTCAGGAGACACACCGCGGTAGGAGACCACAATATAAAATGCCCCGAATTCCACAGATGGCATCTCTTCTTTCGGCATGTAAATAAGCGTGTAGAGACCAACGATGAACACGATGACCATGATCATATTTATCAGTTTGCTATGATTTACTGAAAACTGTGCTATTGACATAAGAACTCCTTATGGTGTCTCAGGCTGATAGACCGATTTGATTATTACTTTCGTGCCTTCCTGCAGATTTTCATAACCTTCTCTCACAAGTTTATCGCCGGCTTGCATTCCCTTTTTGATGATCACATTACGGTCAATCTCTTCCCCGAGCTCAACGTTTATCTTGTGTGCTATGTTGTTTTCATCAATGATATAAACAAGCTTATCATCATATTTTTCGGAAATATTGTTCAAAGAAGTATAGATCACATCTTCATACACATGAACAAGAATATATCCTACCACAACCATTCCGGGCAGCAGCATTTGGTCTTTGTTATCGAGCTCTATCTCAATCGGGTAGCTCGCGGTGCCAGCAATCGGCTTGATACCCACGCCTGTGATCACTCCATCAAATTCTTGTTTATAGTCATTATAATGAATGCTCACATGCTGCCCCTTGCTTACATTGAGAATATTACTTTCACCTACACCGGTTTTTATAAGAAGTTTTTTTGTATTTACAATTGAGCACACAGGACTACCTGTTCCGATCCTCTCGCCAACTTCCAAAGAAATGCTGGTAATATATCCGGAAACAGGTGCGGTGAACAGAGAATTTTTCAGTGATCTGTTCGCACTCTCGAGCCCTGCTTTTGAAGCTTCGAGACCTGCCTGAGCGCTTTTAAAACCTACTTGCGCTTCAAGGTACGACATTTTGGATACCTTGCCGTCTTCATATAACTTTTCTGATGTAGTGAGGTTAAGTTGTGCACTTTTAAAGGATGCCTGAGCAGCAAGTAATGAAGCATCTGCCTGATCAACCATATTCTTCAGATCGGCATTATCGATCCTTCCAATTGCCTCGCCCTTGTTAACCCAGTCTCCAAGATTTTTTAATTTTTCCACGATCTTTCCATTCACTTCACTTGAAAGTGTTATATCTGTAATACCTTCAAGGGTTCCAACTATCTTTATGAACTCCTCAAGATCCCGGGGTTGAACAACTTCCACAATGACTGATGTCGGAGCAGCTTCTTTTTTCATGCCGCTAAAACCCCCACCGGGTTTTGAGCAACCTGACAACAGAATAACTACTCCCGCAAGCAGTATAACCGCGTGTATAAATTTCTTATTATTCATCATTCTCCTTATATATTTTTTTCTATTATTTTAATTATGATGTCTTCCTCAGTACCTAATTGCTGCAAAAGTGCTGATCTTGCCCCAAGGAAATCATACAAAGACTGAACATACTGATTTTGAGTCGAGAGATACAATGTCTGTGCAGAATTCAGGTCGTTCGCACTTATCATTCCCTGCGCAAAATACTCTTGCATCTGGGCATAGGTTTCTCCTGCCTGAGCTCGAGAAGCTCTGGATGCAACAATTGAATTAGTATATGAGACCAGACTCAAAAACTGCCCCTTTATTCCTGTAACTACTGCATCTTCTGTGTATTGATAATCATATTGGGACTTCTTCAGGTTATGATGCGCCTGGGTAAAGGAGGTCACATGATCGATAATGGGAAAGATGGGCAGTGATGCAGAAATTGTAATACTCTCAGAGTTATCATAGTCATTCATAAAATCGTACTTTATCCAATTTTTTGAAAATGATAGATTGACAGAAGGCAGGAAATTGCCACCAGCCATGAGAAGTAATTTTTTGCTTGTATTTATTGCAATACCAGACATTGCAATTGCAGGACTATGTTCCAAACCATACTGCACAAAACTATGAGATATGCTGTCGATCTGAGCAATTGATAAATTCTGAAGAAGTTGCAACAGCCCGGAGTAATCCGTTGAGTCAACCGGTTCGATAGTCCCGATGTTACCTATCTGCAGGTAGCTCAGCAGGTTCATTCTGCTGGTTTGATAGAGGTTTTTCATCTGCAGCACGCTTACCGTTTTGTTCGTTTTTTCAGCTTGGATTTGAAGATATTCTCCTTTTGAAAGAAGTCCTGCATCATATTTTGCTTGAGCGATCTCCAGATTAGTTTTGCTTGATTCAAGATTGAGTTCAGCTATTTTCATAAGCTGCTGATTTAGAAGTACTGAAAAATACTGAGTTTCCACTCCGGCAAGTGTTTCTAACTTTGCCATTCGGAGATTTTCTTTCGAGATTTTTACAACATCTTCCTGCATACGTGCGCCGAGCCAGATATTACCGCCATTGAAGATGGGCTGTGTGATCGAAAAACCATATGTGTTCAATTTATCTGCTTTGTTCACACCCACAGTTTGATCCGGATTATATCTTGTCTGGCTCACGTTGAGCGAAGCTGAGGGAAGTAAGTTTGAGTAGGCATTCCATCGTCCGGACTGTGCAGATTTCATAGCTTCTATCTGGGAAAGATAACCGGGATAATTTTTGAGTGCAAGCTCTTTGGCAAGCTCAAGAGTAAGATCGAGTGCGTATAGACTCGCACTAAACAACAATAAAATTATGGTGAGAATAGCTCCTTTTTTCATTATTAAACCTCCTCATTTTCTAGAAAATAGGAATCATTTCCTGAATTTTCTGCAAATAAAATAAAATCATTTAATGCTTTTACATTTGCCTTATGAAGTGTATCAAGCATACTCTCCATAATATTATAAAAATTCGTTTCAGGCAAAGTTGCGTTACTGATTAAATCATTCTTTTTCTTTTCCATATTCGCTACGTGAGAAATTATTTCCTGCTTCATGTTGTTGATGATTAAAAGGAAATCATCTTTCGAAATATTACTCCTGCTGAATCGAATTAAATGCCAGAATTCTATTGGATTGAAGAATGAAAAATTCAGTAAATATTCCTTTAAATTCTCCTGAAAAAATTTCGTTCCATTTTTGGTAATGGAATACACTTTTCTTGGTGGATTATTCTCGTCGAATTCATATTCTCCGATGATAAGCTCCTGCTTTTCAAATCTTTTAAGTATCGCATAAACCGAAGGTTTTTTTATTTCTTTTAACACATCCATGCCCTTATTCTCAAAGAAATGGCATAATTTATATCCGTGCATCGGCTTATAACCTATCAAGCCAAGCACTGTCAATTCTATACTTGAGATCATGTGGTCTCCTTTCGCACCCACCGATTAGTCTCCATTATAATAGTGTCAAGTATTATATTCTTTTTTAGACTATTGTTATTTATACCATTCTTTTCTTTACTTTTTTTGGAGAAGAGAAACGAGAAAAAGTTTAATTGACAATTTATTATGTATTTCTATTTTTTTATCAAAACTGGAGGATACAATGAAAATAAAATTATTGGTTCTGTTAATTATAATCTCATTATTTGCTTCTACATCCTTGTTTTCACAGGATAAAAACTGGAGTAATAGCACAGAGCTTTCCTTTGTAAACACCTCGGGAAACACAGAAGTCACGACACTCTCTGCGAAGGACAAGCTGACCTACAAGTTCTCACCAAAGATCGAAACAATGCTTCAACTTGCTGCTCTATATGGAAAAAGTGATGGAGTTAAGAATTCTGAGAACTATAGTGCAAAATTGAAGGGTTCTTATCTCATTTCAGAAAAACTCTATGCCAGCCTCATTGCCGGTTGGTCAAAGGATGAATTTGCAGGTATTGATTCAAAGATGTGGCTTGGACCTGCACTCGGATATAAAATACTGACCGGTCCCAAGAACACCCTCGATTTTGAAGCTGGTGTCGAATACGTTGATGAGAAGTTCGTTGATAATACAAAAAATGACTATTTTAACGGAAGAGCTTTCACCGAATACAAATATGCGTTTTCCGAGAAAAGCAATGTATCACAATCCCTTGAATTCAATTATGATTTCGAAAATGGTGATAACTATGATATTGCTTCTGTGACTGCAGTGACAACTGCCCTGAGTGACATGCTTTCTCTTAAAGCAGGTTATAATATCAATTTTGTGAATGCGCCTGTTCCCGCCACTTTAAAAAAGACTGATACTACGTTGTCTGTTTCATTGATTATTAATATGTAAATCTTTTATACTTTATATAGTATAATGGACAAAGGGCTGATAATTTTCAGCCCTTTTTATTAAACTCTTTATTTCATTACCTCATTAAAATTAACTTCTTCGACTCAGCAATCTGTTCATTTACTATTAAATTATAGAGGTACACTCCGCTTGGAGCATCCATCCCAGAATCATCTTTCCCCTCCCACAAAACAGAATATAGAAAACCTTCTTCTGCACCATCCTCTTCACAAGTAAGAGTGACCACATGCTGACCAATGATGTTATATATCTTCACCCCAGGATGAGCGAGTGCTTCCTTTGAAGTGAAAGAGATTCTTGTTGAATTATTTGCAGGATTTGGATAATTGGGTTTTAACTCGATCTTATAAAAACTTCCCTGCTGCGGTTCAACGCTGTAAGCTGGAATATCCCTTACAAGACGCACATAATTATAGATACGAATTACATCACCTTGCGGACCGTTGCCATGGTGCCAGTTAGCTGGATCACCGCTTTTCGGATCGCTGCGTTGAGCTCCTGCTCCATGCACATCCATCAGCGTGAAATTCCCGGACATAGGCGGTTCTTCCATCCAGCCCAGAGCTTCACCAAAAGCAACATAAGCTCCAAAATAACCGGTATCCATTACGACAATACTGCTTCCAAACGTTATTATTGGTTGACCAATCAGATGATTATCAAGGTGTTTTCTCGTCGTGCAAATCCGGGCAAGGCTCTCGCCACCTTGCTCTCCGGGAGCATTTAGCAAGGACTCGGGGCGCAAAGCAAATGCCTATCAGCAATGGAAGATTCATTTCCCCAAAGCTTCCCTGAGCTCAGCTTCGGTGATACCAAGGACTGCTGCGGCAGCAGCGAAATCAGGATGTCCCTGCTGAGGATCGCCCAAAGCATCAATAAGAGCTTCTTCGGTGACGCCAAGTGTAGTAGCTGCAGCGGCAAAGTCGGGCATCTGACCACCACCTTGTCCTCCCATGCCGGTGTCACCGTCAGGAAATGAAACAATACGATCCTCATCAACACAGCTTGGATCGCCATTCGGTGTTTTGGTCACATTACCACCGCGAACCAATCGCACATAGTTTTCCCTTTAATTGATTTCTTGTTTTTAAGATTCTTGAGTTATGGCTGACGAACAATTACCAGGTGCTGGCGAAGAATGAGCTAGCAAATAGTAAGATATAATAAATAGTTGTTTTTTTCAATGAGATTAGTTGATAACTATTTAGTAATCTCTACGTCATTAGTTCGTATATTATCTTTACTCTTCTTATTCAATAAATAGGTTGTTTGAGTTGAGATTCTATGAAAACCTAAGGATTTATTTATATTTTGAATATATTTATTATTTGATAACATTGAACAAGTAATTCCATTAGTGTATTGATATTCTTTGAATAGTTTTTGATACATTATCGACTTGAGCCATATTGTTAGTCCTTTACCTCTATACTCTTTTTTTACTCCTGTCATACCTTGAAAAGGATATTTCTGATTTTCTTTGTATATTCTAACTAGACTAAATGCTACAATGTCATTGAATTCGTTAAAAATGGCAAATCTGAGCAGTTTATTTCCATCCTTTTTAAAATTACTTTCTCTATTAACAAATCCTTCGGCAGTGTCACTATCGTATAATTTAATAGGTTCATTATTTGGAATATCGTTTTTACTATCTAGATATAGTGAAACATAATCTCTTAGCTTATTTTCAGGAATTATATCAAAAGGAACTAACGTTAAATTAGGATTTTTGTTTTCAATTTTTTTTCCTACTTTGACCATATTAATTAAATCTAAATCATCTTTTTTTAATAAACAGATATCCTCTTCTTTTATCTTCTTAAACGTTGAATTTGATAAAAAATAATTTTGATTTTCTTTATTAGTATAAAACAAAACAGAAGCTACATCTTGATAATTTGAACATGCTTTTTTTATGATAGATTTTTGTATATTATCATTTATTTTATTTCTTTTGATACCAGTATTAATAGCTAGCTTTTTTTCATTATAGTTTTCTATGTATGTTATAAAAGTACCTATTATTACATCTTTTTCAATGATCAAATATGCAAAATTATCCTTTGAGTTTTGGATAAACCTCAGAATTCCTTCTTTATATTCATTAAAATCTGAATAATTATCAAATTCGGTTTTGTTTTCCTTAAAGTATTTATAGGATTTATCCCATATTGAATTACTAGACTCTTTAGAAAGTTCTAAAATTTCAAACATTATTACCCCTTTATTTCATTCTCAAAATATTAACTGAAATTCACGATTAATTATTTATAACATAGCTATGTCGCGCGTTGCGCGGATAGCTATGTTATGCCAGTTTTTTTTCGGTTATTAACCGCTTCATTACAATGTATCGCCTTTGGACATCCCCAGCCTCGTAGCTTTACTTCCTATTAACCGGTTGCCCGCCAGCCTGTGGTTTCTCATCGCTTGGCACACCCAAGGCATCAGAAAGCTCTGTTTCGGTAATGCCAAGTGATTCAGCGGCAACAGCGAAATCAGGAGGTCCCTGCTGGGAATCGCCTAAAGCTTCCATAAGTTCCGCTTCGGTTATTCCCAGTTTTTCCGCTGCAGCGGCAAAGTCGGGCCTTTCACCACCGCCATGTCCTCTCATACCGGTGTCGCCTTCCTTAAATACTACAATACGATCCGGATTACCACAGCTTGGATCACCATTCGGTGTTTTGGTTACATTACCACCGCGAACCAATCGTACATAGTTGTAACGGTGAATTTCGGGATCCCTTTCTGTAAAATTCTCTTCCGATTTAGGGGTGAAAACGACTGAGCCTGCTCCATGTAGGTCGTTACCATCAGGGTCTGTGTTATAGCCTGCAGCCAGTACCCAGGCATAAGCAGAACCTCTATCTACTTCGCCATCACTACCTTCTACTGGGTTGGACGTGCTCGACCAGTAAAAGGGATAATCAGTCTGTCCCTTTATATTCGTGAGCTTTGTAAGGTTGAACATAGATGTATTTATGGCCGGGAAGACACCGGAGTAATCAGCAATACTCTGCAATTCCTTGGCATTGGGCAAACGCCAATCATCGTAGCCGGAAGTGGTGGCCGCTTCCGCATAAGCCATTGCCGCCTTCCAGTTTATTGCCTCACCGTTGTCGTCTTGCGACCACATCAAACCGGTGGCATTATCGCTAACCGTGGCGTCGCCGTTGTCAACAAAATCATTGATACCGTAGGTTGTGTTGCCTCGGACAGCACGTACGAATCTGTTACCATCCATCGCTTTAATGTGTCCTGTCCAGTCGTTAACGATGAATGCAGGATCACCTTGCACCTGTTCGTTCTGATATTCGCTTTCGACCAGGTAGGGATTACTCGTCCAGGAATGCTGCTGACGTTGATCTGAACCATCACCGACTAAGTTAAAGTAGTCCGTATCGACCCATGGCCAACCTTGCGAAAAGTCCCTGATAGACCACAGCTCTTTCACCGCAGGAAGGCACCAGTCAGTGTAACCGCCGGTCGTGAGTGATTCGCAGTAACTGGAGGCTTCAGACCAGGGCATGGCATAACTTGATACATTCTGTGTCCAAATCAGGCCGGTGACGTTATCGGTGATTATGCCGTCGCCGTTGTCGGTGTAGCTGGGAACATTACCCGTGTACTGAGCATCCTGACCATAGAATGTCTCACCTTCGGCTGGAGGGTCTATCAGTTCGCTGTTACTGTAGGTAAAGCCCTGATTGGTATCGACGATCGGGTATGCCCTGACAGTCGATTTTGATCCTGCCCTGTTATTGACACAGCTAACAAGAACGGATAGAAATAATGTTACAATTCCCAATACCAGGATCATTTTAATTCTTAATGTCTTTTTCATTCTTATCTCCTTATTTAGCATTTCTTACGAGACGGACATAGTTATAATATCTTTCTCCATCTTCGCCATCAGGTCCACCTTTCACTTTAGTAAAAATAAAAAAATGAGTTAAACTTTGTAAACAAAAAAATCACGAGATTAGTCTTAGACTATTCCCGGGTTTTAAATAAAGTTTATATAGTTGTCTAATCTGCATCTCTTAATAACCTAACATGGTTGTAAATGCGCTCATCATTTTCGGGAGATGGTCCATTTTCTACTTTGGTATCAAAGCGAACTGCGCCCGCACCATGAATGTCGTTACCATCAGGATCGACGGCATAGCCAAAAGCGACATAATCGGCGAAATACTTAAGAGTTACGCTACCTGCTGATGTGCTCGTCCAGAAATAAGGATAGTCTGCATTACCGGCTTCATTCACTATTCCGGAAATAGTAAACATTGTTGTGTCAAGTGCAGGAAACACACCCGAGTAATCAACAATAGACTGTAATTCTTTTACATTAGGCAAGCGCCAGTCAGAATAGCCTGCATAGGAAGAGTTTTCGGCATAGGCTAATGCATCTTCCCAGTTCATGCCTTCTCCGCTATCGTCCTGAGACCACATCAAACCAGTGGCAACATCTGTTATTGTGTTGTCGCCATTATCCACAAATTCGTTGATACCGTATGTATCACCACGAACAGCACGTAAGTACCTCATACCATCCAGTGCTTTAATGTGTCCTGTCCAGTCATTAACGATGAAATTTACATTAGTAGCAGCTTCAGGGGTATTTACAAGGTAAGCGTTGCTTGACCATGAATGTTGTTCACGTGGTTCTGAGCCATCTGGACTTACAAGATGAAAATACGTTGTGTTAAGATACGGCCAACCTGTAGATTGATCCCTGATAGACCACAATTCTTTTATAGTTGGTAAACGCCAATCATCGTATTCGCCTAAAGTAAGGTTACTGCAGTATGTAGCAGCTTGTTCCCAGCCCATACCTTCATCTGATTGGTCTTGTGCCCACATTAAACCGGTTACATTATCAATAATGGTTCCATCACCATTATCGGTAAAAGACATAGGCTCCCCTGATAAATAATGGGCATCCTGTCCGTAAAAAGCATCTCCGCTTTGCAGACCAGTTAAAACATTACCAAAATCATCATAAGTATTTACCTGACTGGTGGCAGGTAATACGTAATTGTTAACTTCCAAGTCCCCTATATTTGAATTACTGGAAGTCGATTCACTGCAAGCAGCCATAATCAACATGAGTGCTAACGCGATTAATAATTTGCTGATCTTTTTCATTTTTCTCTTCTTATTATTGTTTGTCTTCATACTCGATTACGAAGGCATATAATTTGCCTAATTAACATCTCTAACCAAACGAACATAGTTATAATACCGTTCCCCACCTTCTCCGGCAGGACCGCCTTCCACCTTCGTGTCGAAGCGGACCGCACCTGCACCATGAAAATCTAGCCCTTCACCGTTAACAGCTCGTCCAAACGCCACATACCATGCATAATAATATGCTCCACCTGATTCAAACAGGGCAGATGTACTGGTCCAATAATAGGGATAATCATCATCACCAGCTTCATTTATTATCGGAGTACAGGTAAACAAAGGATCAATAGCTGCTCTATCTAAGGCAGGATCAGAAGCTCCGGGTGCATAGGAATAATCAACAATACTTTGCAGTTCTTTTACATTTGGTAATCGCCAATCTGTATAATCGGCATACTCAGAATTTTCTGCATAGGCAAGAGCATTTTCCCAATCAATCCCTTCAGTGTTATCTATTTGAGACCACATTAATCCAGTTGCATTATCTGTTATCGTTCCATCTCCATTATCGACGAATTCATTGGTTCCGTAAATGTCTCCACGAACAGCCCGTACTTGCTTGGAAAATGGATCTGGTGGTGGACCACCATCACGGCTCATATCACTATTCTCATTTCTCATTCTTTGGGGAGGTTCAGGTCTATTTTGTCCAAGAGGAGCTCCTCCCACTCCAGGATATGCCTTGATATGACCGGTGACATGGTTTACACCAAAAACAGCATCTTCTCCACCTTCAACAGTAATGCCTTCATACTCGTTCGAAGTCCAGTATTGTTCATCTTTGGTAATCTGGCCAGTTGCTAATTCAAAATAATCCAGATCAATATATGGCCAACCAGTGCCGAAATCACTTATTGAAAAAAGCTCTTTCAATGAAGGCAATCTCCAATCATCATATCCTGCAAGTTCAAGATTTTCACAATACTCGATCGCATCCTGGTAGCTGAAACCGTCAGGACTCGGTATCTGCTCCCACATCAAACCAGTATTATTATCTGTAACAGTTCCATCATCATCGTCTACAAAAGCAAAATCTGCTCCATATAGATAGTTTGCGTCTTGCCCGAACAAGGAGTCTCCTTCAACAGGAGTTACGATTACTTCTCCATTACTATTATAGCATTCGGACTGTCCGGTTTCTACGAGTGTATAAGATAAATCAGCGCCTGAACCAGGATCATTATTCGAGGTTGTATTATTATCACAAGCACCAATTGAAAACATCAAGGATACTGTAATTATGAGTAAGCTTATTTTTTTCATGACTGCTCCTAAAAATTTATGATTTATATTTTATAATAAAAAAATGTATACCTGGTTTAATTTTATCATCAAATAAAGAAAAAGGGCTGAAAAATATCAGCCCAAAGTTAATTCTTTCATTTTTATCTTGAAATTACCATTTTATCAGCCCGTAAAATCGATCCATCAGTTATCACATGATAAAAATATACACCATTTGGAACTGAGGATCCGGCTTCATCTTTACAATCCCACCGAGTGTAATATTCATAGCCATTCTCCTTGGTTTCTTGTTCACAGGATAGGGTAGCTAATTTCTGTCCAATGATATTATAAATGGTTACTTCCGGTTGAGAAACTTGTTGTTTTGAGGAAAAAGATATTTTGGTCGTGGCTATCGCTGGATTGGGATAATTTTTATGAATCTCAATCCGGGATGAACTCTCCTGTTGAGGATTGATGCTGACTGTAGTAATATCCCTTACAAGGCGCACATAATTGTAAATCCGAATTACATCACCTTGCGGACCATTGCCATGAGGCCAGTTAGCTGGATCACCACTTTTCGGATCGCTGCGTTGAGCTCCAGCTCCATGCACATCCATCAGAGTGAAATTCCCGGACATAGGCGGTTCTTCCATCCAGCCCAGAGCTTCACCAAAAGCAACATAAGCTCCAAAATAGCCAGTATCTTCAGTCCAGTTTGCATGCGTTGTACCACTCCAATAGAAAGGATAATTATCATTACCACCTTCATCGATTATTTGAGTACAATTGAAAAGTGGATCTACCGAGGCAGAATTTGTTGTGGAAGGAGCCCGGGTATAATCCACAATGCTATGCAGTTCTTTAACATTGGGAAGCCTCCAATCGCTGTAACCAAGATAGTTTTCAGTATTTTTCTGCTGCACCCAAGCCAGAGTTTCCTCCCAATTAAGACCTTCACCGCTATCATCCTGAGTCCACATGAGATCTGTGGCATTATCAGAGATTGTTCCATCTGCGTTATCTTCAAGATCATTAATGCCGTAATCTGTATTTCCACGAACATAGTATACATAGAATTTCTTATCTTCTGTTTGTCCTGGCATTGGCCCGGTTCCATATCCTTTAATGCGTCCATCTGCAAAATTAACACCAAACATAGTTTCATCACCACCCATTGTGGTGCCAACGTATATATTGGTAGTTGCCATTTGGGCATCGATTATTCGTTCTCCAGCATTTACATCTCCATAAGCAAAATCGAAGTAATCTGTATCGATGAAAGGAACTAAACCACTCGTTGCTCCTTCGTATCCACTGGGGTCGATACCACTAAAAAGAATAAGAGAATACTGTTCTTTGATGGAAGGTAATCTCCAATCTGAATAGCCGCCGATATTAACACTGGAAGCACTGGCTACTGCTTCATCATAAGACATCTTGTCATTATAATCTATATCGCCATCTCCATCTGTGTCGCAGGTTTTTGTCCACATCAATCCGGTTACATTATCTGTAATAGTACCGTCTCCATTGTCAGTATAATCTGGCTGGTTACCTTCAAATTGAGCATCCTGTCCATAATATGGTTCTCCGGGATCTGGTGCAGTTATTTCATCTGAGCTATCATAACATATTTCCTGTCCGGTATCCACAACACTATAAGAAGCCTGCTGAGCGTGAAGAGTAAAAGTTAATCCAAACAAACATATCATGATAATTATGAACGAACTGATTTTTTTCATTGTGACACCTTATTTTAGTACGATCATTTTATGAATCTTTGTAGCCTGATCTGATGACAATTTTACTAAATATATGCCCGGACAGGCGCGCTTTAGGTTCTCATCCAATCCATCCCATGTGATTGTATATTCACCTTGAGATCGGGTTTCTTTAATCAGGGTTTTAACTTGTTGCCCTTTTACATTATAGATGATCAGTTCAATATAAGCTGTTCTCGGAATTGCAAATGAAATTCCAGTAGTTGCAGTAATTGGATTCGGATAGTTGGATATGAGTAAGGAAGTATTATCAAACTCATTATCTACAGAAACTCCTGCGGAATTTAATGCTCCAGGTGTCCCATGATCGGTTGACGCATGCCAGCTCTCTGCGAGAGAATTATCAAGATTAGGATCATCGAGTTCAAGAGTCGGTCCATTTCCATCTGGTTCTGTTGGCCACGGGTCAGCATCACTATATTCAACATAATCAATCAGATCACTGCTCGAGTTGTATAATCTGATGAGTTCACCCCCACCACTTAGACCAAAATCGAAATCTCCAACCCAATTATTAACGGCAGGGAAACAACTTAAGAAAAGTGTAGAATCATTACAGAGGACAAGATATTGTCCTTGTCCGAGAATTGTATTATCCGGGATAGTAAAAATGTGGTCATCATTCTCATCTTTGAATACCCATTCTGAAATATCAATATCTTCTACATCATTGTTATACAATTCAACCCAATCACCGGCATCGAAATCATCTGCAGAGTTATAATTGATTTCATTAATCACGACATCATCCATTGGAACCACACAACTATTTATCGCGCCGGGCGTCCCATGATAAGTTGAGGCATGCCAGTTCTCCGCCAGAGAATTATCCAGATTTGGATTTTCAAGCTCGAGTGTTGGACCATTTCCGTCCGGTTCTATTGGCCATGGTGCAGCATCGTCATACTCAACAGAATCGATAAGCACTTCTGCTGCATTAAACAATCTCACCTGATCTCCTCCTCCACCTAAACCAAAATCAAAATTTCCTATAAAGCTTGTGACTTCCGGAAAGCAGGTTTTGAATAGTGCGGTATCGGCACAGAGCACGAGATATTCGTCCTGTCCGAGTACAGTATTGTCAGGAATGATATAGATATGATCATCATCTTCATCCTTGAAAGTCCATCCTGAGATATCAAGTTCCTGATCATCATTATTGTACAACTCTATCCAGTCCTCGGGATCGAAGTCGTCAGCAGAATTATAATTGATCTCATTTATCACCACATCACCTGATATGGCATTGACTTCTATCTCATAAAATTCTCGAGAAGCTTTCTGGGGAAGGAATGCTCCCTGGTCAGAATTCTGCGCATAAAAATAATAGTGAATATCATCATAGCCTGCTTGAATGCTGATACCGTATGTTCCATCTCCCGCAACTCCATCATTATGATTTCCATCATCATACATTTCAAGCGCAGTGAATTTGTCATAAGCATTCGTTCTATAGTATAAGAACACATCATCAGCGTCAGCAACATCGGCATTTATCCACACTGTCATGTATGGTTCAACCGTTTGGGGAGTGTAGTTCTGGTTGGTTATTTCAGGGATAGTTCCCTGGAATTCCGACTGACTGAGCAACCATGTGGTGCGTGTGTCCATCAGCTCAGTGATACCGATGACAGGCATGCTTCCGGGACCTCCTCCGGCAGTGGAATTTATGTTCTGCAAAAATTGACTGTAGGAATAAAATGTATTCGGGTCAGACTGATAATCTGTATCGATAATATCCTGCAGCTCATTTGCACGGGTTTCATACCAGCCGGTTTGGAAAATTTCTTCGATGATTGTTCGCATGTGAACTATATACATTTTCTGGTATTTATTGATATTCAATACTTTACCAACAATAGGATAATCGGAGTCATTCAAGTTTAAAAGAGGATCAAGTCTCTGCAATTGGTATGTGTTTAAGGGCTGACCACCCAAGAGCATTGAGAACACGCCAAAGTTTTCGTTCAAATCCCAAATTATTGGATTAAATCTATCGGAGCCATCTTTGAATAAATAGAAATTATGGCCAAAGTTTATAGGCGCATCCAGGTTCACCAGCAGGTTATCAAAAGCCAACATCCAGAGATGATTATCTACATTCAGATAATCGTCCATTTCGTCGGGATTATTGTTGAACACTTCCAGGAATTCTATCAAATCTGCCCAGCCCTCATCAGATTTCAATTCGTAATAGTTATAATAGCTGGTGGAATCTGCGCCGTGATAACCCCACACAGTTGTTACAGTTGGATTAGCACCACTGGCAAGTTCACCTTTTAGGCGAACATCTTCCGCTCCCGGAAAGTTACTGTTCTTAAAATATTTATCAACAGATTGCACACTGGTGTACAATCCTATATATTGCCCATTCACTGTAACTTCGCAGTAATTCGCAAGTCCTGCAGGCATAAAATTTCGTGCGATCTCATAACTAAGAGTTTCCCGGACGAATGAAGGATCATTGTACCCATTGGCAAGCTTCAAAGTTCCATAGTTCTGATACTTTTGATCATCAATAATATGATCAAGTTTGATATTAAATGGATTCTTCACATTATTTGGGGAATATGAACTATTTCCTTTATATCGGACTCCGACACTGTCAAACTGTATTCCATTGATTTGAACTGACCCGACCAACCGCTCTTCATCTCCTGCGGCATAAAGAACATCAAGCAGATAATCCCAGTTTGACTCTGCAAAGGTGATCTCTATCTGTGTGATCGTGTTGATGTCATAAAGATCCTGCGCAGACAGAAAAGTTGAGAGCAGTAATACTGCAGAAATTGTGAGAATTGATATTTTCATGATACTCCTATAAAAAACTATACTTTATCTTTTATGATAAAAAATTGTATTTTGGGTTTAATTTTTTTCATCATATAGAAAAAAAAGGGGGCTGAAAATTTTCAGCCCCTACTTTTAAAAATCAATTATTTCAGTTACTACCGCATTAATATCATCTTATGAACGAATGCGTTATCTTCGCTTACTATTTTACAGAAATAAATACCCTGCTTTGCATCCTTGGAAATCCACTCAACGGAATGAGAGCCGACTGGCAGTTCAGCTTCAATTAGATCAGCTACCAACTGTCCCTTTATATTATAAATTTTCACCTCAACGTGAATTCTCCTTAGTAATTCAAATGAAATATTCGTAGAAGATTTGAAGGGATTAGGATAATTAGAAAGTTGAATATCATGTTCAAACATTCCGTGCTCAGAAGTTGATAATTGAATCTCTTCTGTGAGTTTATAAACATTGATTGCCGAGCTCTCTACATCAAAAAATAATAGGTTACCAGAAAGATCACGAGCTATTTTGGATGGGATAAAATTAACAGAATCCGTGAGCACAATATCTCCATTTATTCTATCACGAATCTCCAGAAAATTATTTCTAAAATACATTACATAATGATCTTCATAATTAACACTAACACAAGTGGAAGCGTCAATAGGTTCCATACCAGTGTTAGTGTCATCCCTAATCCACAATGTACTATCCAAAGAGGGTGAGTAACATCGAAAGACGGGTTTTATACCTGTTGAGGAATCAGTTTCTTTATTATACATCATCATTCCATAATTGCAATAAGACTCATCATTCACAGTGAGGAACTTACAATTCTCAGGAAAATGATCATAGTTTGTGTATCCCATCCAGTCATGATCCCAATCTCCTGAAATTGTTATCATTTCATTCGTTGTTGCAGGATTCTCATAAGATAGTAAGCGAATTATGTATTTTCTTGTAGAACCCCAGGCTTGGCTTCCTTGATCATCATGATAGTAATAATGTGCAGTCGAAATAATATTAGGAAAATTAGAATAAGTACAAAGACCCGAAGCAGCATCTGTTATATTCTCAATCACACATAATGTATCATCAATACTTAGTTTTAATAATTGATTTGAATATTTGTTATAACTAAAATCCCAATCCCCTGAATAATGATAGGTTTTATAGCCAATATGAAATGTAGGGACACTATCAATGTCAATGAGCTTTATTGTACTAACACTCAGCAAACGATGTTCTTGTAACTCATATGAATAACCTAAGTAGTAGGATAATGAATCAACAAATACATAGTAGTTATTACAGTCATATAGTTTTATTATTAGATATTTGTTGTCACTGAAATAACCTAACGGTATGGTTTGTTGATAGCACTGTAACATATATGTATTATCACTAATTGAAACCTCCTTAGCGGCATAAAATTCATAATTCTCAGTGTAAGATTTGCTATATGTTTGTATTACATTCCCCTCATAGTCATATTTTATATAACGCCATATATGAAGATCATCATTTTTATATGTAATATGTATTTCATCATTTTCATCATTCGCCCAAATTTTACATACTTCATCACTATTCTCAATTTTATCCAGAGTCATATCAAGTTCGAAATTTACTTCAGCACTAACACTCATTGTTATAACTAAGAATAATATTAATGCTATTGCTTTCATTGTTCATTTCCTTTATTTTAATTTTAACATTTTTCCTTGTTTCTCAAAATTTTCATCTGCTAATTTATATAAATAAATGCCGGCTGGAACAGGTTCTCCTTCATCGTTATTTCCGTCCCAGATAAAAGTATAAGTATGAAAGTTATCAGAAGGTATTTCTGAACCAAGAAGCATTCTGACATTTTGCCCGATAACATTATATACAATTATGTTGAGATTACTGAGATTTTTTTTAGTGTAAAGGAAAAGTTTTGTTGAATCAGAAAATGGATTCGGAAAATTTTGAAATAATATCACGGAAGCGCTTTCTGGCTCGTCGATCGAGTACGCACAAAGATCATTAATATCTCTCGGATTGATTCCGTATTCATCCCAGCTATAATCAAATGCGCCAATAATATATAAAAACTCTTCGCCTAATATAGCAGGATAGGCATACATTCCGTCATCGACCTGGCACTCTCCTGTACTATCGTCGATGTACCACTCATTATCTGGACTTGGCACCTGTGTTACTGTGACATTATCTACTTTCACAAGGCAGCATTCGTACGCTTCTGCATTGACAGGTTCGATCAAGTCTCCAGTGCTCACAAGTATCGGTTCCGGCACAGGATTGCCAGAACTGATAACATTTACAGAAGCATACCGCAATTCTGTAAATCCATAATATTCATACACATCTCCGGTAATCTCTACCATATCACCAATACTCGGACTGGCATCTGCAAAATATATGTATACACCTTCCCAGGGATTGCCCTCGGGAGATGATATAAAGAAGTCATTATCATAACCTCCATAACCAACAGCAGTCACTATTCCCGATGTTGAAACAGTCTGATCCAAGAGTAATGAAGGATATGTGCCTTCCGGACCCGGTTCGGTTGTGTATTGGATATCATAAATGGACGTCAATCCGGGTTGGGTAACTGTAAAATCCGAAACAAGTGGAACATGATCCGATGCATCTGTCACATCATCTGCATAAAGCCCATAAGCACTCAATGAATCTGCAAGCATTTCGGGAGTAAACATCACGAATTTATGTTCTGAGTTGAGCACATAATCGCTGTATATCATAAAGTCGAGTCTTCCCGGATAATAAGAACTTGTCGCAGAATACCATGTATAGAACATCGGCAAATTAGTCAAGCGTGCGCAGAGGTCTCCAAAATCAGAACCATCCCAATCAGGTGAAAAATCCGGTCCAAACTGCAGATTTATAATATCACCCGTGATAAGCGTCTCAAGCTGCTGCGCATACCCGACAAGGTTCAAATCGCCTGTAATAAGAATCGGAGTGTATTCCTCCAGTGTGAGCACCCCACCAGGTTCTTTTGCATCTCGGATAAATGCCATAAGCTCATCGATTTCGAGCTGCCTTGCAGTGTTATAGTCTCCGAATGAAAGGTGTGCAACGATAAATAAAAAGTCCGAATCGACAAGTGGATTCAAATCAATAAGAAATGCCGCGCATTTATTCAACACAAAGTATTCCGTTATAGGAAATCTGCTCACTGCATAAATATCATCTCCATAAATGCCCTGGCAATACCACTGCTCGCCGGTACTCGAAGGAAGCATGGATTCTATAAGCTGCTTTACATCATTTGATGTATGATCATATATCTCTTCAAGGGCAATGATATCTGGATCGATCGCAGAGAGAATCCGATCAAAATTATCATAAAGAGAGGGCTCAAAAATATTATTAGAGAGAACATTATAAGCCATTGCGCGAAAATCTGAAGATGCGGTCTTTTTCAGGGAAATTGGGTCGATCGGCGGAAGGGTTGAGTTATCAAAACTATAGGATATAATATCACCTATGTTTGGAAGATAATCATTTCCTGGTCCGTCATCATGGAATGCGATCCTGAATGAATTCAATGGAAATAATTGCTGTCCGAATAATGACAAGGTTCGGTCAATCGCTATCTCGAACCTGTCCGACGTCACGGTCGGTGCTGTGACAAGCCCGATGTATTGATGGTATATTGTATAACGTGCAGTATAAACTCCCTGCCTGTTGCCAAAAACCCATTTTACTTCTGCGCCAATGCCATTTATTGGAATGCCGGTACCTACATTATTATCGGTATCAAGATAAAGAGTTATTTCGTTGTCATCCTGCAGGTTCAGTTCGTCGCCAATCTCGATATACAAGAATATGAATCTATCATCATTCGCAGCTTTCAGTACACCAAAATCAATATCACCCGATTGCTGATCTCCGGATGTATCTGAGTATAGGGGAGGAATCGCATCCCAGTCTGAGAAATCGCCATCCATCCATATACGTGCTGCCTGGCTGCTAGTATATTTTGAGGAGTCGCAACTGGCAGGTAAAGATGTACTAATAAGAATAATTACTGTAATCAAAATTACTGATAGTGTTGTGTGGTTCATGTCATCTCCGAATAAATTTATCATAGTTAGTACGAATCGAAAGGAAAACCTGTCAATGTTTAGCTTAAATTTTTCTCATCTCCATTTCCCGAACTTCTCAACAAAAAAAGTGCCATAAATCATCCTTTCTGAATATTTGATATTATTGGTTTTAAAAAAGTCATTTCCTAAGTATAACGTCAATGAAATTCAAGAAGTATAGTTAAAAATAATCTTCTCCACTTTTTCTTTTGCTTCTTGTAAAAGTTGTTTTGCTTCTTTTTGTAATATTTCAGCTTTTTGCATTCTTCTCTTTACTTCTTCTGCGATTTTGTTTTGGATTTTTAAAGGTGGATATGGGATTTTTATTGAGGTTATTTCACTTTCACTAATATTTGGTTGGGCACCACCGCAACTTTGTCTAATAATTTTATTTTTGAAAACCCTTGTATTCATAAAAGAAAATAAATAATAATTATTTATTTTATTATCTATCACTCTTAAAATTCCAACTCTCTGATTTAACAATACCCTTTCTTTAGTTATAAATATATTAACCTTACCTATTGTTGCTCCTGTCATAGCAAACAGAATATCATCTTGTCTGATTTGAAACTTAGAAAATTTATCATAAAAGTCCTTGGGTAGCAATGTAACATTTGAAAAATCAATTCCATCCTTTTTTATATTTTTTATTGTTAATAATTTAATGCCATTTTCTTTTACATAATAATTGCTTGGAAAAGCAAAACCCGGAGTGAATTCAATATACTCATTCAGCTCTTTAACATCATACTTCCCTTCTTCAATCGCTTTCTCAACTTCCTCAAATTTCGGATGGTGATAATAAGCATCTGCTCTTTTACCTTTAATATCATCAGAATTAACAGCAAAAGTCATCCTATCTTTAAGTTCAGGCAGTTTTATTCCAAGTTCATTTAAGACAAATTCATCAATCGAATCTAAAAGCTGTTGTGCTTCCATTTCTTTTTGTTTTTTGATTTTGTAGGCATTGTCCATTATTTGGATTATTTTTTCTTCAAAAATAATAGGGATTGATTTTAATGCTGTATAATCAAGCGCAGGTCTTGAACCTCCAGAGGTTCTTCTTAATGCTAATTTATGTCCTATTTTTGAATTTAAAAATGACGCAATTAATTCACTTATTTTACGTTTTTTTGTTTTAATAACAACGGAATGCTGATTTATATTTCCAATAAAACCTTTTGGAGCTACGCAAGAACTTGCAATTCTTCCTGTAATTGTTATTAATAAATTGTCTTCTAAAACCTGACTTCTTTTTAATAAATTATTATGAACTTCTTTTGTTATGAATTTAACATCTTCAAGAATTAAACCGTTTTCTGAAACATTCTGGACTCTCAAAAATGGAATACCTTCTTTTTCATCAGTATACAATTTATCGTCCATTTTTCTACTCGGAGTAGCCCCACTGGATATTGTTTCAATAAAATCTCCCAATTGTTTATTTGTTTTTTTAATACTTTTTTTTCTAACTCAACAAAATCCGGTTTATAATAATATGGATCAATCCTTCCCTCGATCTCATCAGCATAAACAGCAAAACATTCCATTTTTAACAACCCTCGTAAGATTTCGGTCTTTTCATAAACTTTTGATATTCGTTATAAATTTTATCAAAATCATTAACCGGGTCTTTTCTACCAGTGGCATCATAACCGACATGTTCTGCAATTGCCATGAAAATGGGATAATTTTCCAGAGTTTCTTTTTCACCTTTTCTGCGCAGGAATACAAGCGAGCTTTTCACTCCCGCACCAAAATGGCTGAAGGCAAACTGAGGGAGAGACACAACCGCCTGAATCTGGCATCGTTCCATAATAAAATCACGCACATACTGCAAAGAAGAATTGGTCAAAATGCCGTCGGGCAGCACAATGCCTATCCTGCCGGTTTTTGGTTTTATATAATCTATACAACGCTCAATAAATAAAATTTCAGTTTTTTGATTTTTTCGTTTTTTATTTTTTGCTCCCAGTTCAAACGTATCAAGGTAATCCTTTTCTGTAGATTTTACCGTAGCTCCAAAGGGTGGATTGGTAAGGATAATATCGAAATAGTCTTTCTTAAAGCGTTTGTGAATATCATTGATTTCATCAAATTTTCTGAGAGAATCCGTGCTTATTATATTTGTATGTCCATCATCATGAATAATCATATTCATCTTGCAGACACGTGCTATCTGGTCATTTATTTCAATTCCGAACAGGTTTTCTTTTGCAAAATCGTGCCACATTCGATATTGTTCTGTAGCATCATTTGGATATTCATTTTTCGCATTATTCCTTATTAAATCCATGGAGTTGAGTAAAAATCCACCTGATCCACAAGCGGGGTCTAAAACCAATTGATTTGTTTGCGGATTTAACATCTTAACACAGAATCTAATGATTTCTCGTGGTGTGAAGAATTGCCCCATTTTTCCTTTAAAAAGATCTTCCATAAACCGCTCAAAAGCAATTCCTTTTGTGTCTAAATCAGTTTTATTAAAATTGATACTTTGTAAATGCTCAACTACCGAGTAAATTACTTTGGGCTCTAATCTTATGTCTTCCCTAAAAACTTCAGCGTCTTTTATTTTTGCTTCTTGGTATATTTTGTTAATTCTCTGAAAAACATCATTTGGGCTTTCATGTGTTCCTATTTGGAATTTATATGGTTCCCCCCTTTTTGTGATAGTGCTCTCTTTTTCATCTTGTAATTTACAAAAAAGCAGTTTTGATACTTCATCAAAAGCTGTAGTGGGCGCTAATTTTCCACCCTGCCAAACCGTATCATGAGATTTTTCTAATGCCCGCATGAGTTCATCTTTTGGAACCACGGATAAATCTTTTTCGGATACACCTTTGAAGAACCTATATTTAGGAGCTGGTCCATATTTTTGTGGGATATCGGAAATAACATTTGTTTCTCTTTCACTTGGTTTAAAGCCAGCCACATCAAAAACTGTTCTTGTGTGTCCTGCTACAACTGCAGCAAATTTAGCCCTTAAACTATTTGCATTACCAAAAACTTGTTCTATCGCCTGTTTAAATTCTGCATCGGTAATACCATCTTTTTTACATTCTATAACAAGATAAGGATTTTTCTTTTCATCATCTTCAAAAATCACAATATCTGCCTTATCCGATGGTGTTCTGCGTGGAACAACAACTTCTGTATCCAACCTGTTTTCGGGGTAATTGTATTTTTCGATCAGTTCGACGTAAAATGAAGCCCTGACTTTTTCTTCAGGATTTTTAAAGCTGTATGTTTTATCTATGGCATTGTAAGTGATCTTGGTGCTGTCTTTGGTAAAAGTGATATAACTCTTATCTTCACCAGCGATTAAAAACTCTTCCGATTCAGCTTTTACTTTTTCTTTCTTTTCTTCATATAAAATTTTACTCATCTTATTCCTTTAATATTTTTCAGCTTTAATCATTTATTTGATTTGAGATTAATCTCTAACACATTATCCAAATGAATCAAATTAAGAGGTAGATCTGGATATTTTGTTTCAAAATATCGATATTTGGATGGATTAAATGCTTTTTTTGAGTATTTAACTTCATAAGCTCTTGATTCCTGAATGATAAAATCAACTTCTTGTTTTTTCTGAGTTCTCCAAAAACGGATGTCATCAATGGAATAAAAATCATAAAAGCGTCTAAATACAAAATTTTCTAAAAGTTCGCCTTTATCAATCCTCAATGCAATCGGTTTAAAATTTCCGACAAAATAATTTCTCAGACCTAGATCATTTAAATATATCTTGGGCATCTTCCTTAGTTCTTTTTCTACATTTCGATAAAAGGGTAGAATTTTTGTTATATGAAAAGAACTTTCCATAAGTTCTACATAAGTATTAATAGTCTGGTATTTTATTTTAAGATTTTTAGCAATGCTACTTGAATTAAATAATCCGCTTCTCGAAGAAAGAATCCTGAAAATTTTCATATACAAATCAGGGTATTTGAGTTTGGATTCTAAGGCATCTTTTTTGATGTACGAATCTGCAATTTCCCCTAAAATTAATTTTTTTTCTGACAGTTCTTCTTCCATAACAACCTCTGGATAACCGCCAAATAACAAATATTCATTGAGCCATTTCTGTAGTTCTGATTTATACATTTCAGGTATTGATCCAGAATTAATAAAGGAGGTAATTTCACTCCTATTCTTAAATATTAAAAATTCTTCAAAATTTAAAGTTGGCAATATAAAAATACGTTTTCGTCCGGCTAAACTGTCCTTAAACTTTTTATCAATATAAAAAGCAGATGAACCGCTTACAACAAATTTTATTGAATCTCGATTTAAATCATAATGGTATTTGAGAAAATTAGTTGGATCGCTCAAATATTGTATTTCATCTATAAATAAAATAACTTTTTTATTATTATATGGTGGGATCACTTGAAATAAATTGCGTGGATGCTCATCCAATAACTGTAGTATTTCAGGATCTTCAAGTGAAATAAAAAAAGTGAGTTTCCCTTCCTTTTCCAATTTGGATTGCATCTGTTGCATCAAAGTTGTCTTCCCCGTTTGGCGAGCGCCTACAAGTAGAGTTATCTGCTTTTTAGAAAGGTGATTCCATAATGTTTTGAATGATGTTCTATGTTTCATATTGATAAAATATCCCAAAATATAACATTGTCAATCATAAATTATCCCAAATATCGTACTTCTTATTCATATATTATCCCACCTCTTCTTTTTCAACTCGGAGAAGTAGGCGGTAATGAGTCCAACTCAATTCGTCACGCAGTGCGTGACCATTTGGGTAAGTGAGATAAAATTGCCTTATATATTTTAGATTACTTTCATTAAATCCCTTACCATAATCCTGCGTTAGCTTTATTGAAAGTTCCTTAATTAGTGCCCTTCCGTATTCGGCTCTTTCTTTTCCCTTTTGCTCTTGCTCAACAATAATTCTTCCGATGTACCAGTACGCCTGAACCATAGCGAAATTGACAGCCCGATATGCGGTACTTCTTGCTTCTTCGAGCACTCTCTTGATATTTGTGTAGGTTATATTGATATCTGGTTTTTGAATAATTTTATTTGTTGTCATAATCCTCCATTTGCTTTTTCTCTTTAAAGCTATAGAATGAATCCATTGTTATGATAACATGATCGATGACATCAATTCCCAAAATTTCACCTGATTTTATTAGTCTCCCGGTTATTTTTAAATCATCTTCAGAAGGTTGAGCATCTCCTGAAGGATGATTATGAACGAGGATGACAGATGCTGCTGAATTTTTAATTGCAGGCAGAAAAACTTCTCTTGGATGAGCCAAACTGGCACTCAATGTTCCTGTGGAAACATTATCCACACTTATCAGTCTATTCCGGGTATTTAGAGAAAGAATATAAAAACTTTCCTTCTTTTTATCACCAATTTCATTTCTTAAAAGAGTGAAAACAGTTTCTGGTTTTTCTATTTTATCTCCGAAATTTGTAATGTGCGAATCAGCTTTTTCGCCCAATTTGAAGGCAGCTTGCAGTTTACAGGCAGTAGCAAAGCCAATACCCTTTACTTGTTTTAATTCTTCAAGACTGGCGGTCTTTATATTCTGAAGATTTCCAAAATGAGCGAGTACGTTTTGAGCAAGGGTCAGTACAGTCTGCCCCCTCCCTCCTTTTTCAATTATTAATGCCAGTAATTCCTGTGTGGATAGATTTTCTACGCCTACTTTTTGCAAACGTTCTCTTGGACGTTCGTCACGCGGCAAATCCCTAACAGTATATGTCTTATTTTTCATAATATTATGAATATGGTCCGGGAAATAACGATGAAATTACAAATTAAAGCACACCACCTTTGGCTCGGTCATTTCCATGAGTGAGAATTTGATACCTTCCCGACCAAGTCCGGAATTTTTTACACCACCAAAAGGCATGCCATCTATACGATAGTCCGAGGAATCGTTGATCATGATTCCACCGACGTCGATCTCCTTTATTGCTTTAAATGCAGTTTTTATATCATTTGTAAATATTCCTGCATGGAGCCCATAGACAACATCATTTGCTTCCTTGATTGCTTCGTCGAGGGTGTCGAACTTATAGAGAATTACAACCGGACCAAATACTTCTTCGTGCCCGAGACGGCAATTTTTCGGCACGTCTTTCATTACTGTCGGCTGTACAATAGAGCCCTTTCTTTGTCCACCCGTGAGAAGGATTCCACCTGCCTTGGCTGCTTCTTTTATCCATTCTTCAACTCTTATTGCTTCGTGTTCGGTGATCATCGGACCCATATCGGTATCTTCATCAAGCTGATATCCGACTTTCATCTTTCTGGTTCGTTCGACAAATTTTTTCTCAAATTGATCATAGATGTTTCTTTGAACATAGAGTCTTTGAACTCCGATACAATTTTGTCCCGCAGCCCAGAAGGCACCTGAGACACAGCTCTCGACCGCATTTTCAAGATCACAATCATCCATCACGATAACAGGAGTGTTCGAGCCAAGCTCCATACCTATTTTCTTCAGTCCTGCTTTTTTGATTATCTCTTTTCCTGCTTCCGGTCCACCTGTAAATGTAACCATTCTCACACGCTCATCTGTCACCAGCGCATCACCAATTTTATTTCCATAACCGGTTACAATATTCAATATTTTCGGAGGAAGACCAGCTTCGAGAAGAATTTCACCGAGTTTTAAAGCTGACAATGGGGTAACCGTTGCCGGCTTAAGCACTACAGAATTCCCTCCGGCAATGATCGGTCCAAGTTTATGTGCTACAAGATTAAGCGGATCATTGAACGGTGTGATGGCAGCAATCACCCCGATCGGGAAACGGTAATAATAACCAACTCGATTTTCTGCTCCCGGCATACTATCAAAGGGAATTGTCTCTCCCAGAATTCTCTTGGCTTCCTCACCGGAAAGAGCGATTGTGTTTACTGCCCGCCTGGCTTCACCACGTGCTTCTCTTATCGTTTTACTGCCTTCCATAGCAATGGTTCTTGCGAGCTCTTCCTGTCGTTCCTTCATTATTTCTGCAGCTTTGAGCAATATATCTACACGCTTATGAACCGGTAGATTCCTGTTAATCCCATAACCTTCCACCGCTGCGTCAATCGCTTTTTTTACATCTTCGGGAGTTCCTGCCGGAACTGTATCTATCACTTCTCCGCTTAATGGATTTTTTACTTCAATTTTTTCATCCTTATCAATCCATTCGCCATTAATATGCATTTTCATAGTTTTCTCCAGTTCTTTATCTAATAATATTTAATATATCAATAAATATTGAATATCCGGTTTCTATTTTACCGGCACCGGCGCCTTGAATGGTTATTTTTCCCATCAAATCCGTATCGAAGGTTAGGGCATTATTAGCTCCATTCACCCCGGTCAGCGGATCGGATAAAGGCAATTTTGCAGGTTTTACAGAAGCGATAATCTTATCTCCTTCACGTCTGGTGGAGCCAATAAGTTTATATCGCATTCCTTCAGCAGCAGCAGACTTTACATCTTCGAGAGAGACCTTGCTAATACCTTCGCAGGGCACATCGTCGGGAGAAATATCGCCACCAAGAAGTACATTGCTGAGTATCACGACTTTGGCAAGTGCATCATAACCCTCAACATCAGCAGTGGGATCTGCTTCCGCATATCCAAGTTCCTGTGCTTTTGCAAGGGCATCAAGGTAGGACCAGCCCTCTTGTTCCATCTTTGTGAGAATATAATTTGTTGTACCGTTCAGGATACCTTTCACTTCTGTGATTTTGCATTCTGCAAGGCATTCTCGAGCAAGATTGAAAACAGGGGTTCCGCTCATGACAGTGCCCTCGATTAGAAATTTAACACCTTTTTCTGCTGCCAATTTTGAAAGTCTGTTGTACTGCAAAGCTGCCGGTCCCTTGTTCGATGTGGTGACATGCATGCATTTCTTCAACGCTTCTTCGATGTGCTTCGTGGCAGGTTGACCTGTTTTAATATCAGTGTAGGTCATCTCAGCCATGATGTCCGCATCGCAATTACGTATTGTTTCGATGGCATCCCAACCCTTTTGAAGTTTACCATCACAGCAATCATCCACGCAGCTATAATCTTCCAGAGATTTACCCGATTTCAACAGGTCTAGAACTTTTGTTAAGGATAGTCCGTCGGAACAACATATAGAACCCTTTTTAAAATCAGATATTGCCACAACCAAGATATCCAATTTTTTTCTTAGAATTATTTCTAATAACCCTTGCCCAACAACTCCACAACCTATGAGTACGAGTTTAGGTTTTGTCATGTTATTTTCTCCTCTTATATATATTTTTTGTTTTTTTACTTTATTTGATAACGATTTGGATCATCAAACACATCGATCACAAATACTTTTGTAAGAAATTCTGCCGAGTGTACGATGCCTTCGGGGATATAGTACCAATCTCCTTTTTGATAGATTTTTGTATCATTGCCGATCGTCAATTTCATTTTTCCGTCAAGCATAATACCCCATTGTGCGCAGTGTGAATGGTCGGGCATTTTTCCAACCGGTTCGATATCAAAGAACACTACCTGCTTATCCTCACTTTTGAGGAGCCAGCCACGAATTCCTTCAATGGGGATATCAATTTCCGGAAGATCTCTCAGCATTGGTGGATAGGGGTTAGCATCAATTTTTTTTAAAAGTTCTTTCATTATTACCTCACAACCTAAAATAATCCCTTCACGAAACCACCATCGACCTGTAGTGCAGTACCCGTAATATAACCCGCTCCTTCGGAAGCGAGAAATGCAACTGCATACGCAAATTCCTCCGGTGAACCGAGTCTTCCCATCGGAATAGTGCTTTCAATATTTCTATAAAAATCTTCAATCGAACCTTTCCCGCTTTCCTCAAATACTTTCGCTAGATTTTCTACCCGCTGTGTTTTTGTATAACCCGGGCATACTGCATTCACCGTTATACCATATTTTGCAACTTGATTTGAAAGAGATTTTGAAAATCCTATTACACCCGTTCTGGAAGTATTAGAAAGTATTAAATTATCAATTGGCTGTTTTACAGAAACGGAGGTTATATTGATTATCCTTCCCCAGTGTTGTTTTTTCATATGGGGAATCACTTCATAACAGAGCGTGATCGTACTTAGAAGGTTGAGTTCCAATGCTTTTCTATAATCGTTAATAGCAAAATCTTCAAACATTCCCGCAGGAGGACCTCCAGCATTGCATACCAAAATGTCAAGAGTACCAAATTCCTGAACAATTTCATTGATCGCTTTGGTGATCTGTTCATTGTTGGTCACGTCAGCAGGAATAGCTTTCACCACTCCTCCTGTTTTGTGTTCAATCTCATCTCTTGTGCGTGTAAGGTGTTCCTTGTTTCTCGCGCAGATGATTGCTTTTGCTCCTTCTGCAGAAAGTTGCGAAGCTACAGCTTTTCCTAGTCCTTTGCTTGATGCTGTTACGAATGCTACTTTATCCTTGATGCCTAAGTCCATAATGTTTAGCTCTTAAACTTGGTCCTTTATACATGCAGATAGGCGCTTTACTGCTTCTGCAAGCTGCTCTTCAGATGCATAAGAGAAATTGATTCTCATATGGTTTTTGCTTGGGTTTTCTCCATAAAAGACCTCGCCTGGAACAAATGCAACCTTGAATTTTATTGCCTCATAAAACAGTTCTTTGGTGTCAATATGTTCCGGTACAGTCACCCATAAGAAAAGTCCTCCCTCGGGTTTCGTCCAGGTTACTCCCGTTTCTTCCGGGAAAAATTCATCCATTGTATTCAGAAATACCTCAAGCTTCTTCCGGTAATATTTTATACATTTTTTAATATGTCCGTTGAAGTTCATTTCAGTAAGGAATGCCGTGCAGAGGTCCTGGTTATATTTAGGTGTATTGAGCACATTTCCTTCTTTGATATTCGTCATTTTCTTAATTACTTCTGGTGCACCTAGGTTATAACCAACCCTCATTCCAGGGCAAAATAATTTTGAAAAAGTATAGAGCCCGATTACGTTATTCCCTTTTCTTTGCTGATCAAGATAAAATATTGACGGGATCGGCTCGCCATAATATCGTAAATCTCTATACGGGCTGTCTTCAATAATAGGAATGTCGTATTCATAGCTCAAATCCAGGAGTGCATCCCTCTTGATCCCGCTCATTGTTATGCCTGAAGGATTCTGAAAATCAGGAACAACGTACATAAATTTTGGCTTTTTATTTTTCTTTGCTAATTCCAGAATTTTCTCTTTATATCCCTCAACATTAGGACCATCATCCTCAATATCCACCCCGACAAATGTTGGATTCTGAAGTTGAAATGCAACTATTGCACCTGCAAATGTCGGACGATCCATTAATACAATATCACCCGGATTGAGGAAGAGTCTCCCGGTTATATCGAGTCCATGCTGACCAGAGGAAGTAACCAAAAGATTTTCTTCAGCTATCTCAATATTTTCCCTTTTCATAAATGTGATTATTGCATCAATGAGAGTTTTTTCACCTCCAATTGGGGTGTATTGCATTATTGTTTCGATTTCTTTTTCAAGTCTATTATGCGAGGCAATTCTCGTTTCTTCTTTCAGAAATGTGTCCGGCGATGGTAATCCTCCAGCCAGAGATATTATTTCAGGATCATTTAATAATTTAAATAACTTACCGATTGAATATCCACCGTAATTTTTCATATTTTCTGAAAATTTATACTGCCAGTCATTAATCATCTTTCTACCTTTCCTTAACTTTCGTAAGAATAAATATTATAATCATTTTTATTTAAACCGAAATACTCATTAATATGAAGCATCACCAAAAATAGTTTTAATACCTTTTTTCATGAACTCTTTACCGTCTTTTGTTGCACGCAGAGTTTTATAATAGATGACATCGCCAATTTTTTCTGCATTTGCATCTCTCTCATCTTCAGGCAGGAAGTATGTTCCCATTGTATCCATTTCACGTGATGTGCCATCGCTTTCATATTTGAATGTCATATTGGTTCCGCTTTCCAGAACCTTGAACGCATTGTCCGTCCAGTTGAAGCCTGCCATGCCGAGATCAGGATTAATATATATATGAGCAGAAAGACTAACACCTTTAATTCCACTTTGTTCAAGCTCTTTTGCACATTGAATAAATGTCTCTGCTGTGGCACCATTTCCAATATTGATTTCATAAAGTGGTGAAGTGCCGTCTTCTCGAAGATATTCATTCATAATATTCAGAAGCATTCTAAACTGCATGGTGTTTTGTGTGGCAAGCAGCATAGAAATTTTAATATGAAGATTTGGAATATCCCTTCCATAGTAGCAAATTGCAATTATTGTACTCCAGCTCGGGTTGAGAAAGAAATCCGCTCCTGTTGCCAATGCTGTTCGTGTTATACCGTCTAAATAAACCAGATGATTATTATTTGCAACCTCGATCCCGCCAAAATTTCCAAAGAAAGTTCCCTGATTTTTCAATATTAAGGCAGATAGTCCATCTCCAACATCTGTTCGTTCGAATGTATTACCGGTAACTTTCTCAAGTTCTAAAAATCTACTTTCGGGTTGGGGAATTCCGATTAGATTGGTGCTGCAAAATTTAGAACCCTTCATGATATTCTCAACCATCATAAGAGTTGCCATGAGGTCACCATTATAAATATAATTATCTGTTAATGCGACGACAGAAATAAATTCTGAAGGAACAAAACACTGCTCATTTGTAGAAGCGTTTTCAGCAATTCGCTTCATTGCATGATGGGTTACTTTAGCACCCTGCCATCCGGATACCTGTGCGGTAGCAACTCCCAAATTATCATTGTAGGATATATTATTCTCTCTCTCAAAATCTTCAACCTTTGCAAATTTCTTCACTAATTTCTCAGCATCCTCGATCATATCGCCAAAACCTTTCTCTCCGAGAATGCGTTTTCTTACCTCATACTTTCTCATCTTTTCAATTGTTTTTACTATCTCTTTGGCTCCTCCATAATATTCCTTCAATGCATCGATCGCTTTCATTTCGCTGTTGGATAACAGTTGATATTTCATGCGTGCTCCTTTTTTATTTACATCATTTTTTTCATAATTTTTACTGGTTTTGATATCATCATTTTAACCTTGCTTTAACAATTCAATGTGATTTAAATAGTCAATATTTATCAATTTGATGCAACAAGATATCATGGAATTGTGAACTATTTTATGAAAATAATATAATGATTGAATAAAAATTTCCCCCCAAAAACCGACACATAGATAACAGTATTAAAATGGTGACGCTGAACTGGAATGAATTTATGGAATTATAAAGAATGGATTTTCTTGACATTTCCATTCACTCAAATTTTTGGTTCTTTTAGAATTGAATTTGAGTCCCCCACTTTTTAAATTCTATTTTGAATTCAAATTGGGAGAAGGTCATTCTATCTTTCTCCCGGTTGTTTATCCCTTATCATTTTAAAGTGAGTATCTTACTACTCAAAATGTCAGTAAAAATACTGGAGATTTTGAGAGTTTTATTTATTTTTGATTACAAATCAGGGATTAGATTGATTATGATAAAACAAATTTTTGAAACTTGTTGTTGGGGGTAGTAAATTTTGGGGGTATGCAAGGTAAATTTTGGAAATACTTGACATCTATCCAACAAAAACGTTTCAAAATCACTAAATGTTGAATTTTTATATTTAACTTAAATATTATAATAATGAATGGAGTTTATTATAAAATCAAGATTAACTGTAGGGGATGAGAGGTTTATCCCCACATCTCCCCAAATTATTTTCCTATACATCGATTTGAATGATTCTTTGATAACGAATATCGAACATTCAAGAATTCAGCCTAATTAAAGACTAAACTAAAGGACCATAAATGAAAAATATATCCCTTTCACCCAACGGAACTGAGTACCAGCTTCCAACTGAAAAGCAATCTGCAAAGGAACTCGAAGAACTAAAAAGGATAACTACCGAACAAAGAAAATTAGGTCGCCAGATTGTTGCAGTTCAGGGCTTGGGCTTTGTCGGCTGTGTGATGGCCGCAGTTGTTGCAGATGCAGTTGATGAAGAAGAAAAACCCCTCTATTTCGTGCATGGACAGCAAAGAGCTTCTGCACGATCCTTCTGGAAAGTGCCTGTTATTAATCAGGGAATTCCACCGGTTAGTTCTTCCGATGCTGAAGTGCCGAAAATATATCATAGAACAGTAGTAGAGAAGAAAACACTTCGTGCAACATGGCTCAATTATGCTTACGAAGTTGCTGATATTGTCGTGGTTGATATTCAACTTGATGCTACAAAGCCTGCCTTCGGAGATGCAGCTCAAGGGTATTGCGATATGTCCGCATTCAGGGATGGCATGAAGACTCTTGGTAAGTATATCTCTCCTGAGTGTCTCATTCTCGTAGAAACAACCGTTCCACCCGGATCATGCGAAAATGTTGTGAAACCAGTTATTGAAGAAGAGTTCACAAAAAGAGGAATAGATATAAAAAAGAATCCTCCCTTGATCGCACATTCTTATGAGCGGGTTATGCCCGGTGCAAAATATGTAAGTTCGATTCGGGATTTCTGGCGTGTTTTCGCAGGTGTGAATGAAAAGAGTAGGGATATTGCACGTGAGTTTTTAAACAATATTCTCGATACTGAAAAATATCCTCTTACAGAATTAGATAACACAAATGCATCAGAGCTTTCAAAAGTTATGGAAAATTCTTACCGTGCTACCAATATTGCTCTTACCCTTGAGTGGGCTAAGTGCGCAGAAAAAATCGGTGTTGATTTGCATAAAGTCAGAGCTGCGATACGTAAACGTAAGGGGACACATGACAATTTATTGAGACCGAGTTTGGGGGTAGGTGGATACTGCCTTACAAAAGATCCAGTGCTTGCCAATTGGGCTATGGATGCGATCTTCCATATTGATGACAAGTTGAAGATAGCGATTAATTCTGTTGATGTTAATGATACAATGCCATTACATACGATCGATCTCATCAAAGAGGAATTTCCCGAACTGAAAGATGTTAAAATTGCGGTTCTGGGTATTTCATATTTAGAAAATTTAGGAGATACACGTCATTCACCGTCCGAGACTCTGATAAAGTTTTTAAACGAGTATTGGGCAATTGTCAAAGCTCATGATCCATATGTAGAATATTGGGCAGAGATGGAGAATGTTCCTATTGAAAAATCAATACCCGATGCTCTCGAAGATGTTGATGTAGTAATTTTTGCGGTTGGACATTTGGAGTATCTTGGATTAGAACCGGAGGAGGTTGTTGAAATGGCTGGTAAAAAACCCCTAATCATAGACTGTTCTAATTTCCTTACTGATGATAAGATCAAGAAATACTTGCAAGCTGGATGCAAAGTCAAAGGAGTAGGTAAGGGACATATTAAGAATTTGGAATGATGGGCGCGAGAATAGAGAAATCAAAGGTACGGGTGTTTATTTAAATAAATTGATCATCACGATACCCCGTTGCTAACTGTGAGATTCATTTTACATGGGACTGAAGAAATTCAGTCCTTTTTTTATTGTAATTTAGTTTCTTCAAACTCCATCAATTTACTCCTAATTTATAGAAGTTTCATGGTTATTTTTCTAATTCGTGTTTTTCGTGAATTTCGTGGTTAAAATTTTTTATTAGGAAATAGATGACCCCAATATTTCCAACATCTCACCATGTATCTTCCCATTCGTGGCAACGATCTCTTTATCAAAGATAGAAAACTCCGAACCATCAAATTTACTCACTTGCCCGCCTGCTTCCTCAAGAATAACAATACCTGCTGCAGTATCCCACGGGTAGAGCTCGAGTTCCCAGTATCCGTCAAAAATACCACAAGCAACATAGCAGATATCCAGTGCTGCAGCGCCTGGACGCCGTATTCCTCTGCACTGTTTTATCAATTTTGAAAAATACTGTATGTTGTTTCTCGCATCATTGAGCATATCATAGGGGAATCCGGTTGCAAGAAGTGATTTGGAGAAATCCGGATTATCTGAGACATGGATCTCTTCATCATTTCGAACGCAGCGCTTGCCCTTTTCAGCAAAAAAGAGTTCATTCATGATGGGATTATACACAACACCAACAACACTTTCTCCATTTTTTTGTAAAGCAATGGACACGCACACAAATGGGAATCCGTGCACATAATTTGTGGTGCCGTCCAGCGGATCGATGACCCAGCAGTATTCTTGATCGGGATTTTGTTTATGCTCTGTTTCCTCGGTAAGAATGTTGTGTTTGGGATAATAATTCCGTATGATTTCTATCACTACTTTTTCGGCCTCTATGTCCACATTAGTAACAAGATTTATCCTTCCCTTATAATCGATTAGTTTCTTCTTATGGAAATTCTCTCTGATGATCTCACCTGCTTTTGCACCGGCTTCAAGGGCAATATCAAGAAATTCTTTCATAAATGCTCCTTTGCTGCCCCTCTAAGATTGAGCAGTTTTTTACCATGCTCAAAGACCTGCTTGAAATTCTGAGGATGAAATAGAAGATATTTCTGCGTATAGCAACTGCTCCAGCACCCGTCACAAGAAGCATATTCAACTAATAAATACTCATATTTTTTACTGTTCATTATCTCATCGAGGTCTTGCTCAAGCAGATTTCCAATTACATTACCTTTGCATAGATGTACTTCGCCGTTGTGCATAATAGTGAGGCGCGTTGCAGTACGTTTGCCATCCACAAATGGACAGAAATCAGGGAAATTATTATCAATAATTCTCGGAATGCCTTCAATAAAGCTGTTGAGATTGAGAATTGCCGGATTATTTGTAAGGAAATTTATAGTTTTTTTTAGAGCTTCTGCATCGGTGATCTTCATTTCATCATCTTCTTTTGTTGTATCGAGGAGGGAATGATAAAGACCAATCGTTACTTCCCATCCCGCATCTTTACATGCTCCAATAATGTCTGGTATCTGATGTAGATTTTTTGCACTGAGCACGCAATTTGCATAGGTAAAGGAAGATGAACCGAGCTCCTTTTTGCGAGTGGAAATTTTTCTCATATTACTAAGCACAATATCAGCATGATCTTTTACTCCACGTAGATAATCTCCATTTTCACCAAGACCATCTAGCGAGGTTTGTATGTTGATTGCATTTTTCAAGCAGAAGTCGATCACCTCTTCGATTTTATCATAATCGAAATACAATCCTGAAACCAGGGAAACGGAAAGAGGAAAGACGGCTCGCGCATGATCAAGAATGTCTATAATATCAGGATGGAGAAGCGGTTCACCCCCGCTTATCATACCGACAAGGCTTCCGTATTTTTGAAGCTTTCGTGCAATCACACGATATTCGGCATAATCCATGTATGGTGCGCCTTCTCGGTTTTCGTGGATATTGCACTGCCTGCACCGTTGGTTGCACAGACGTGTTACTTTTATCTCGGTAACAGAGTTGATCGGTTTATTTTGAAGGAAGTGTTTTGTTGCTTTCGGAAGGGTTTTGAGTAGCGTTTTTTTTCTCATTGATTCTTTCTACATTCTTTTGAGCCAGTTCGAAATTTGGATCTAATTCCAGGGCTTTCTTCAGTAGCACTAGTGCCTGTTCGAGCTGTCCGTCATTTTCATAAATAACAGCTAGATTGTTAAGCGTTTTCTTTTCCTCATTTTGCTCGATGATCTCTTCATATAGTTCGCGGCATTTCTCGATATTTCCTTCTGCCTGAAATAGGAATGCATAATTATATTTCGCTTCTGTGAATTCCGGATCTAATTCCATGGCATTGAAAAAATGCTCTTTTGCTTTTTCGATTTTACCTTTCGTTGAGTAGTATATGCCAAAATAGTAGTGCAGATTTGCCGAATCCGGGAAAACCTGCATGTATTTTTTCAGGTCTTTGTATGCTTTTTCAAAATTCTGCTGCGCGTAGTTATAAGCAATTCGCTGGATAAATTCATTTTCTGACAGAACCATACCTGATTCACCAAATACCTTTTCTTTTATAAACCAGCGAGCATTCATTTTTTGCAAAACGAGTGAGAGGGGATATTTTCCATTGATCTCGAATTCCACAATTGCCTGGTCCTGTTCTTTGCTGAGTGCAGATCGGATAAGATCAAATTCTCTAATGGCTTTAAATGCTTTTATTGCGAGATTCCTTTTCAGATAATTTTGTTTAAAACCCTCAGTTTTATATAGCTCATGGTGAGAAAAGAGCGGAAGCGTTTCTTCATGATCATAATTAATAACCAGCTCCATAAAATGATTTGCAACGTCTTCGTGAGTTTTATTTGCTTTTTCTTTAAGAGGAATTCCAAGTTGTTCACGAACATAATTATAAGAAAGAGCGCCCTTTAATGCCTGCTCATGCTTATTCAGAAACGAATCGATCTTCTTTTTCCCAGCTTCAGTTTCAGCATAGTTTTTTGGGGTTTTGTTTTCAAAAATCGGATTCTCGATTTTGAGCCATTTCTTAAGATGGAGATCGAGGAGTCCCTGTTGTTCTGCAACGGATTCTGAGTAGTTATTCAACTGTAGTGAGTTTTTATCCTGAGTGCTTTTGAGGGCGTACTTGCAGTCCTTTGGGCACTCTAATTTGATGCGGATCTCATTACAGCAGTGAAAGCAAATTTGCCTGCGAGTTTTAGGACATTTGCGTGTGGCTTTGTGCTTGTTGCAGATTTGGCAGCGCTTGGGCTGGAAAATTCCAAAATAAGTTTTCATAAATTGTCTTTCTTATCAAATTGTGTGGGTTTCAGGATTTGGTGGAACAGATTGTTTGAACCGATTTCTATTCACGATTGAGATGATGTGCTGAATTTGTTCTTCTGTGAATCCTTGCGAGAGCAATTCTTCAATTGATGCCTTTTCTTCATAAAGAGCATACAGAATCTCATCAGCATCTTTGTATGAAAACCCCAGTTCCCTTTCATCGGTTTGACCTTCCCAAAGATCGGCGGTAGGGGTTTTCTTTATAATATTTTCGGGAACTCCCATTATGTTTGCGAGTTTCCAGATTTCGGATTTATAAAAGCATCCGAGGGGCTCAAGTGCACAGGCACCATCACCGAATTGGGTTATATAGCCGAGATAAAGTTCTGTTTTGTTGCTTGTTCCAAGTACCAGTGCATGTTCCTTTGCAGCAAGGTCATAGATGGTGCACATGCGAGCACGAGCTTTCATGTTGCCTTTTCGAAGCCGGTCTGCATCCGGTTCATAGGTGTCATAATAAGCATCTACCATAGGGGTAATTTCACGGACATAATATTTGATTCCCAGTTTCTCAGCAACCAGTTTTCCGTCATCGAAGCTGTCGTCCATGCTGGTTTTATAAGGCATGAGCACGCCGATGACATTCTCTTTTTCAAGCGCTTCAACAGTAAGATAGGTAACAAGTGAAGAGTCAACTCCGCCGGAAAGCCCGATAATTCCTTTGGAAAAATCTGCATTCTTGAAATAGGTTTTAATGAAGTTAATTATTTTTTGTTTTTCTTTTTTAAGATCTATATTACGCATACACTACCTTAACAATATCATTTTTATAATTTTTGAAGTGTAGTTTTTTCCCGTCAACTGATACAGATAAATTCCGTTTGAAAGTATCCTGCCGTGATCGTCTTTTCCGTCCCACACTACTTCACCGGAGAAGTGAATAGCATTACTATGAAATATTTTTCTAACTAACTGTCCCTTAATGTTATAAATCTTCAGCTGCAAATCCTCGCTGAATTTTGGAATATTAAATGAGATATTTGTCGAATTAGAAAACGGATTCGGATAGTTTTGATAGAGCTGAAATCCTATTTGATTTTGAGGAGGATCATCCACCCCATAGAACGGTGCTCCAAATTCATAACAACCCATATCGACGATAGCAAGACTATCTCCATTTCCATCCCAAATACGCACATTACCATCTAAGTCCCATGGAGGTAAATGTAATCCTGTTGTGTCCGGAATTCCAGTATCTATGCATGGTGAACCATATCCAAGATGATAGCCATCCTCGAATAGGGGATCCTCGTCGATGTTGCCTTCCAACCAGTACACAGTACCATTGTTATTTGTAACAATTCCATCTTCTCCTCCTTGAATATTGGAATAAGAAATTGATATTGTGCTTGAGTCCTGAATTTGTGAGAAATATATTTCTTCGGTTGAATTATTCCACGATATACTATTAACAATATTTACAAAAGCAGAATTATAACAATAGATACTAGCACCATTAATAGCAGAATTATTTATGATACTGGAATTTATTATTTTGAGGTATAATGTATAGATAGATGAACCCTGGAAGTAAATACCACCGCCACCACTAGGACTAACAATCCAAAAGTCTGTGGTGTTATCAGCAATTTTTGAATTATAAATTATAAGATCAGAATCAAAGCAACCAATTCCACCCCCGAATCCAGGATATTCATCATATCCACCCCAATAGCTATCAGCAAAATTACTTTCAATAATTGAATTTTTAATAATAGGTGAGCTATGGGTAGTTATGGCAATAGCACCACCCATTCCTCCGCATGTATTATTGTTAATAGAGCAGTGAGAGATAATAGGAGAAGAACGCGAACAGCGAATAGCTCCACCATGATAAGAAGATGAATTATTATTAATTAAACAATTTGAGATAGCAGGGGATGAATACCTAAGGTAAATTGCGCCACCACTCTCTTTAAAGACAGAGATGTTATTATTATTATTTATTGAGCAATTAGAGATAATAGGAGAGGAGTGATCACAGTAGATCGCCCCCCCCCTTCCTTCAGAGGAATTATTATTGATTAGACAATTAGAAATGATTATTTTCGAATATTCAATAATCTTAAATAATCCGCCACCAGGCCAACCATTATATCGGCTATATTTCAGTTTGCAGTAAACAAATTTGGAAGAATCATTTGTAATTGAGGTTTCATCAAATTTTATTCCACCCCATCCGTTAGAAGGATATTTTGCTATAAATGATATTGTGTCACTTTCTGTCCCAATAGCCAGAATTCTGCCTTGCACATCAATGTTATATTTTCCTTGAAATTCAACTATAGCTCCGGGATTGATTGTGAGGGTAACACCATCAATTATATTAACTGAACCAACAACCTTAACTGTGTCTGCATCCCATATTGTATCATGATCAATCACTCCACTTACAACCAATGAGTTTGTTCCAGTTCCTGAAACATTTACAAAAACAGTGTCCTCATCAGGATCATTGCAATTAATTACTATATTCCCAGAATAGTTTTGAGGTAGAGTTGGCTTAAATACAACATCGATCAGGGTGTCATGATAAGCTTCAATGATAAATGATGCAATCATTGGACTGAATTCCGAATCGCCCTCTCTTTTTATTTCAAAATTGGGTGGCGAATTAATTGAATCAATTTCGAGCGTTGAATGCCCAATATTTGATATTGTAAAACTGTTTACTAATGATGTTGAGTCCACCTCACATAAACCAAACGAGAGTGTTGAAGGATCAATAACGATATCAGGAATTGGATCAGGTTCACCTTGATATTCATACGCACCAATATCAACAATATCCCAGATTCCGTTATAGATACGAGGATTCCCAGCTAAGTCAACACTTGGTAGATATAAGCCAGTTGTATCAGGATTACCGTGATTTATGCAAAAGGAACTTGATTGCAAAGACCAATCTGCATTTAAACCGTCAAATCCAATCCCTGCACCTCCCGAAGGTGAGATAAACAATGGATCGACATCAATATTATTCTCGTAAACATCAACATAATTATAACCCGCAATTCCATTAAAGCCACCTTGAATGTCACAATAATAGAAATTTGGTGCACCATAATAATCACTCACAATACACACTTCGTGTATGGAGTTTCCCCATAAAATGGTATTTATTATATTGAAACCCCTCATAATATTATCTACTGTCTTTACATTATTCTTATTTAGTTTGTTTTCTCTTTGGTTATCTTCTGGCAATGGATAATATTCTTCATAATAGTAAATGCCTGTATAATTATTATTTGTAATTGTAGAATTAACAATTAAAGGATCGCCTTCTTTTATATATACACCTGCATCTTCATTGTTGCTGATAACACAATTAATTATTTTTGGGGAGGAAGACCAGTCACACCAAAGCCCACCCCCCTTATTCGATACTAAGTTGTTTGTAATTGTTGAGTTAATAATTTTCGGATCTGTACCCCAATCGCATGCAATTCCACCACCATACTCTGCAAAATTATTACATATAACAGAATTTTTTATAACAGATCCAGGGCCGATATGGTCAAAGTAAATTCCACCACCATCTTTGACGGAACGATTATTCGTTATTGTGCAATTAGATATCAGAACTTTTTTAAAGTCCTTTATATAAATTGCTCCCCCATCTTCATAGGTATCCCCAACAGCTTTGCCATATTGAAGAGTACAATGAAAAATTATTGATGAATCGTTTGTTGCGGGAGTTTCATCAAACCTGATTCCATACCAGCCCCCCGCACCGGTGCTCATATTAGTAAAGTGTGTAGTATCCATAACAGTGAATAAAATAGAATCATTCTCTGTTCCAAGAGCCAGCAATCGACCCTGAACAGCAATCATATAATGTCCCTCAAATAAGACCGTTGAACCAGCATTGATTGTGAGTGTTATTCCATTATTTACGGTAATATCTCCAATAATAATAACAGTGTCTGTCCAGGTTGTATCTTGGTCTATTTCGCCACTTACCATAATTCCATCGACTGTATTCGTCTCAATTTGTATTTTATGCTGTTCTTTGGTATTATTAATAGTTTTTGCAAACAGATCTGGTGTAAGTAGAAGAATAAAACTGAATAAAAGAATAATTTTTTTCATCTTTTCTCCTCACTAATATAAATTGATTAACTTCCCTAATGAGTTCATAAATATCACTGGCTCATTATCAATGATTTTTATATGTTTTCATAGTCAATCATTACATTTTTCCATTATCTTAATATTATCAATCGACTGCACAACAAAATCAGCAAAGGGTTCGAGGAGTTCGGCACCATCCTTGCCGGAAAGCACTCCGATCGAAAGTCCACATCCCGCATTCTTTGCCATTTCCATATCCAGCGTGCTGTCGCCCACAACCGCAGTATTTTCAGGTTTGATCTCAAGTCTATCACACACATAATGCACCATATCTGGAGCGGGTTTGTCATTTGTGATGCTGTCTGCACCGGAAATTGCATGCACCTGATCGAGTACATCAAAAGCTTCCAGGATTTTTTCACATCGAACTGCGAGATCTGAGGTTGCAACAGCGATTTTTATGTTCTGCTCCAAAGCATTTTCAAACAATCCCCTGATATTTCCAAGCGGGGTTGCTATCTTTCTCAAGTCAACGATGCTGTCCACCTCACCAAAAATGCGATGCGTTGTCTTGTGAGCCTCATCTATTTCTAATCCAAATTCTATGAGTTTATTTATTACTTTTTTCTCTGTTGTCGGTCGTGAGTCTGTCAGGATCGCAACATCAAGAATATTTGTTGAATAAGGATCTGCGCCCATTGCACGAATTATATCATCGACTTTTTCTGCCGGTAGCTCGAAATGCTCTCCAAGCAGACGAGCTCGTTGTTTGATGATCTCTATCCACATATTCAGGTCGGAGAGTGTGCCATCTTTATCAAAAATTATCAGCTTGATTTGAGACGGGTCTATATATACAGTGCCGTTTTGCAGATGCGCAGCCTTGTTTGCCATTATATCCTTTCTATTGCCTGAAGAACATCCATAAGAGTGATCTCGTCGAGTTTCCTGTTTTTGCCGATCATGCTTGCAAGCAGGGAAAAGAATTGCTCGACTGTGATATCAGCATATTTGTCCATCACGAGATAAGAGATGTCCGTGCTGCTTTTTTTAAGAATATCATCAAGATTGGCTTTTTCACTTTTCTCTTTAGAGTCCTCGGATTTTTCATTTGCAGGAGCTTTAGTTTTTTCGTGTTCATTTTTTGAGATGTTGAATACATCCTTTTCAGAATCACTCATGACAAATGAGCCGATCTCATCATGTGCTTTTCTTGTTTTTGAGGTGATAATTTCTTCAAGATAAGTGATCTTCTTTTCGTAGAACTCATCCTTCTTCTTCTCATTAAGCTTTTTATACATGATGAGTGCCATAGCATATTTTCCCTGCTCTTCATACATTTTTGCAAGAGTCGGGGAGGCAACAACATCCTGAAATTCCATATTAAACCTCGATCCCATTTTTTATTTTATCAAAGATGCCCTGCCCGATGCCTTTAACGCTCATGATTTCTTCGATAGTTTGAAAAGAGCCATGCTCGTTTCTATAGTCAATAATTGCTTGAGCTTTTTTCTGCCCGATACCGCTCAAGTCCTGAAGCTGCTTAACCGAAACGGAGTTAATATTTATCTTTTCAGTCGTTCCAGTAGTAAGCGGCGTGTCCGATGTTGATGTTTCTTCAGCGACAAATGCATATACTTCTGCTGAATCTCCGATAATTTCGAGATAGGGGAGGAGCTTTGCCAGCGTTTTCTTGCCGATCCCTTTAATATTTGTAAGTTCTATCAAAGAATTGAATTCTCCATTTTTTTCGCGATAATCAACAATTGCTTGAGATTTTACAGGTCCAATTCCTGGAAGTTTTGATAAATTTTCAATTTCTGCTTTGTTAATATCAATTTTTTCAATCTTTTCTGTTTCTTTTTCAACTTTCTCTACACCTTCTTGTAATTTTTCTTTCTTTTGTAAAGTTTGTCTTAAATTGTTACCAATAATTAGTACAATTAAAACTACAACAATTAAAACCAATATAATAATGGCTCCTTTTGTCTTTTTGTTAATTTTATTATTCATTGTTTGTTTCCTTTGGTTTTTTGATTTTCATGCTATCCTGAATAATTTCTTTAGTCTCAATACTTTCATTTACATCTTTATTATATACTTTAATTTTCCCCTTTATTTTCTTATAAATACTCTCACCAATTCCTTTCACTTTCATGATTTCTTCAATGTTTTCAAAAGAACCATTCTCGTTTCTGTAGTCAATAATTGCTTGTGCTTTTTTCTGCCCGATACCGCTCAAGTTCTGAAGCTGCTTAACCGAAGCGGAGTTAATATTTATCTTTTCGGTAGTTCCAGTAGTAAGCGGCGTGTCCGATGTTGATGTTTCTTCAGCAACAAATGCATACACTTCTGCTGAATCTCCGATCATTTCAAGATATGGAATGAGTTTTGCGAGAGTTTTTTTGCCGATCCCTTTAATGTTCACCAGTTCGATAAGAGAAGAAAGAGATTCCTGCTGAGTTCTGTATTCAATCATGGCTTGTGCTTTTGCAGGTCCGATGCCCGGCAATTCTGCAAGAGTTTCAATATCAGCGATGTTGATGTTGATCATCATGGGCTCGCGGGATTTTTCCACGACCTTTTTTATACTGTCTTGAACCGTGCTTGTGGAATCGGCATCGAGAACGGAGGAAATATTTTTCACGTTGAGCACGATCAGTCCAATAACAAGAAATACAACAATAAAAATTATGATGTTGCGTTCGTCGGGTGTGAAAAATTTATTCATAGATCAGGTGTGTAAGGATAGTGCCCACGTCTTGCAAACTTTTCGGACTGCATTTATCGGGTGTATCCTCGATTGTGTGCCAGTAAGGATACTCCATGTCTATGATGTCGATGGCTTCATAACCGGCTTCAAGAAAGGGGTAATGATCATCATAAATATAGTTTGTCATTTTTGATGAAAAAGCATGTATGTCATTTTTCCTGGCAATATCCCATACTTTTTTCACGAGAGCAGGTGACGATTTTTGTGAAAATGATTCAATCAAAATATCCAGGTCTGCATCTCCGATCATATCTATAACGATCACGAATTCGGGCTCTTTCCCCGAATATTGTTCGACGAAATATTGTGATCCAAGGCACCAGCTTTCATTCTGTCCATAGCTTCCTGCATCCTCGGCATCAAAAAAAATAAGGTCAATACCGTAAACCTCGGGTTCGTTTGCCTGTAATATCGTTGCAAGTTCCATGAGCACAGCAACGCCGGACGCCGCGTCGTTGGCGCCCATAATAGGTGTTTCATGATTGGAAGTATCCTCATCCTTATCAGCCCAGGGTCGTGTATCCCAGTGTGCTCCGATGAAGATCCTTCGTGGTTTTTCCGGGTAGTATGATGCGACAATATTTGTGCATTGATACTGTTCACCGCGAACTTCAACGGGAAATTCCTGCGTGTGAACGGTTGCTCCGTGCGTGCCCATGAAGTCTATAAAATAGTTTTTGCATTGAGTATGCCCTTTTGAGCCGGGATTTCTGGGACCGAATTCACATTGTGCTTTAAGGTATTCGAAAGCTTTTTCTCCGTTAAATTCTGGAATTGTGCTGGAGCACCCAGAAAGAAACAATGCACACAACCATATCAAACTCATTATTTTCATAATTTTTTGTTGTAATTTTTTCCAATGCATTCATCAAGAATAGCAACGGATTCGTTGTCAATTTTTCTACTGATGAAAATCCCGCGAATAGATAAGTTGTGTGAAATTTTCAGGAAGATCAGCCAGTGTCAAATTCCGTGGATAAAGCCGCACAGGATTGATATCAATACCTCCACGGCGGGTGTATTTGCAGATCAATGCTAATTTTAGGGGAGCTAAGAAGTTAAACAGATCAAAAAAAATTCTCTCGCAGCACTCCTCGTGATATTCGTTGTGGAGTCTATATGAAACTATATATTTCAGCAAGGATTCGGGCTGGATTGTTTTTTTGTTCGGCTGATAATACAAGTACACCGAACCCCAGTCCGGCTGATTTGTCAGAGGACAATTCGATTTGAGAAGATGTGAGCAATAGCAGTATTCCTCTTTCTTTGAAATACCTGTCAGCAGCAAAGAGGGATCCGGTTTGTAAACTGAGATCCCGTTCACTTCAAGCTCATCTACACAAGTGAATACTGAGCTGTCTGAAAATATATTTGAGAAGGATGAGTATGTTTCATAATAGAGTTGTAAATTATCTGTTTCGAGAATTTTTTCGAGATCGGTTTTGATTGTAAAGAGCACTTCATCGAATGAAGAAAACCTCAACATCGCAAAGGAGTTCAGATACAGTTTGAGAGATTTGCTTTCGATAATATTTGGTGAATCAGCCCTATACTTTATCGTGAGAATGCCTGCTGTTGGCTTTCCATTATTTTGTAGAAAAGAGAATTCGTAGGCATTCCAGATGTCCATCCCCTGGAAAGGAACAGGTTCCTTCCACCCGATTTCATCTCTTCCTTTTGAGCGGGATATCGGCTTAAGAATATCCGCATTATACTTGAGAGATTCTTTATACATTTTAATGTCCTTATTTAAATTAGGCAAAACTCACATCTATAAAATTTAAACAACATTATTAAAAGAACATTTCAATGTCAAAATGCTTCTCCTGTCGAAATAGAGAAATTCCAATCCTCTTCTCCAAATCCAATATCGATGCGCATGTTAAGCCGATCTTCCATGAAGAATGAATAGCGTAATCCAAAGCCGAGGTCAGATCTGGCATTAGCAATAGAGAAGTTCTTTGGTTTATCAGCTACTTGACCATTTTCAGCAAAAACAACAAATCCCATTCTGTGCAAGAGTCCTTTTTCCCAGGGGAAAACACGGTATTCTGCTCTGAATACTGCGATCTGTTTGTCAATATGTAGATTTGGTGTCATCCCGCGCATATGCTTGTCAAGATGGGGCATGCTGTAAAAGGGTGGATTTTTCGAAGTGAGTGAGATATATCCTTGCAGTGCAATAACGTGTTTATCAGAAAAGGAAATATACTCCCGAATGTCCATAGTATATTCCCCGAAATTATAATCGCTCCCGATGACCTTGTTGTAGTTCATAGCGCGAAAACTCAAAAGCTCGCCCTTTGTTGGGCAGGATTCCGCATTTCGGCTGTCATAGCTGATCTGCAATCCCAAACCGGAATTAAATCCGCCTTTGCTTCCGGGAATTTCACCTGATATCAGCATCCCGACTTCCTCCATTTTCGTGATCTCATAATGGTTGAAGTCGTAAATTAATGAGATGTCCCAATTCCTGGTCAGCTTTCTCTTCACATCAAAAGTACATCCGAATTCAATCGGTGTAAAATCTTCTGCATTTTCTAAGCGGGAGTTATTGCCAATACCATAAAATTTTGAGGGCCATTTTCTAAAGTTAAGTGTTGAATTGAGTGTATAAAGACCATTTTTTAAATGAATTTTCGGTTCAAATTTGATCGTGAATTGTTTCTTTTCACTATATTCCGTGGAGAGATAATAACTATTTTGAGGAATGGATGTATCAAAATACTTTGGGCGGTGGCGTACATAAACAAGTCCACCTCCGTAAAACCCTGTTTCATTCTCGTAGCCGAAGATAGGGTAGCCGGCGAACTCTGATTCTGCAAAAATAATGTTACACAATGGTAATGTAATGAGGACCAGAAGAAAAAATCTTTTCATGATCCGCTTGTTGAGAATGAGTCCGATATATTTCATCTAAATATTCTGTGAGTTCTAAACTCTTGTAAATTTATTGATGAACAACAAACAGCACTATAAAATCTGAGTGTCATTATCAATTTAGTCTGTATCGGCTATCGTTTTATTCTGAATTTCTTGAGTAACCGACGAAATGAAGTCCTTTAGATCGGTCGTTCCGAGATTTCCCTTGAGATGTTTTCTGACGGAGATATTATTATTTTCAATTTCTTTTTTGCCTACTACTATCATATAAGGGATTTTTTGCTTCTCTGCTTCACGGATCTTGTAGCCGACCTTTTCATCCTGCACATCGATATCAGTGCGGATATTCGCATCTCTCAAAGCTTGCAATATTCCTTTTGCATAGTCAATTTGATGTTCACTTATAGGTATGACCTGCACCTGCACCGGCGCTAGCCATACAGGGAAATTGCCTGCATAATGCTCGATGAGCACGCCAAAGAAGCGCTCCAGAGAGCCAAGCAAAGCGCGGTGGATCATATATGGACGATGAGCTTCATTATCCTCCCCAATGTAGGTCATGTCAAAGCGCTCGGGAAGATTGAAATCAAACTGGATTGTGGTGCACTGCCATGAACGGTCAAGAGCATCTTTGATTTTGATATCAATCTTTGGTCCGTAGAATACACCTTCGCCGGAATCGACTTTGTATTCCAGTCCGGAAATTTCCAAAGCTTCTTTCAGCGATTCTGTTGCTCTTTCCCAGTCAATATCTTCACCCACATAGTGGTCCGGCTGGGTAGAAAGGAAAATATCATATCTATTGAAGCCAAAGGATCTCAGGAAGAAAAGTGAGAAATCAAGTAGTTTTACCACCTCACTTACAAGCTGGTCGGGAGTACACATAATGTGGGCGTCATCCTGTGTGAAGCCCCGCACTCTCATCAGACCATGCAAGGCACCGGAACGTTCGTACCTATATACCGTACCGAGTTCAGCATATTTGATGGGTAATTCTCGGTAACTGTGCAGTTTAGATTTGTATATCATAATATGGAATGGGCAGTTCATCGGTTTGATATAGTAATCGATCTCATCGATCTTCATCGGTGCGTACATGCTGTCCTTATAAAAATCAAGATGACCGCTGGTTTCCCACAAAATTGATTTTCCAATATGGGGAGTATAGACGATCTGGTATCCGGCTTTGTAGTGCTCCTTTTTCCAGAAATCTTCTATGACATCCCTCATCACCCCACCTTTTGGATGCCAGTGCACGAGCCCCGCACCAACATTTTCGTAAAAGCCGAACAGGTCGAGTTCTTTGCCGATCTTTCTGTGATCTCTTTTTTCCGCTTCTTCCAACTTTTTAAGATGCTCATCCAGCTCTTTCTGGGTGGGGAATGAGATACCGTAAATTCGCTGCAACATTTTATTTTTTTCATCACCAAGCCAATATGCACCAGAGAATTTTAGTAGTTTAAAATATTTTACTTTGTTTGTAGATTGTAAATGCGGGCCGCGGCAGAGGTCCACAAAATCTCCAAGCACGTAAATTGATAATGCCTCATCTTCGGGTAGATCATTTATGCGTTTAATTTTATAGATTTCACCGAGACTATCAAACAGCTCAAGTGCTTCTTCGCGGCTCAGAACTTTACGTTCAAAGTAGAAATTTTCGTCGATGATACGCCGCATTTCTTCTTCAATACGCCCAAGATCATCTTCTGTAAAAGGAATTTCTTTATCAAAATCATAGTAGAAACCCTGCTCAATCGCAGGGCCGAATGCGATCTTCACGTCTGGGAAAAGACGCTTAACTGCCTGTGCCAGGATGTGTGAACTGCTGTGCCAATAAACATTTTTACCTTTTTCATCGGAGAATTTGTAAAAGAGAATGGAGCCATCTTCCTCGAGTGGGCGTATCATATCGACCGCCGTGTCGTTGAATTGTGCACAGAGAGCTTCTTTGGCAAGTCCTTTGCTTATTCCTTGAGCGATCTCAAGGGGAGTGATCCCTTTTGGAAATTCCTGTATGGAACCGTCCGGGAATGATATTTTGATATTCATGAGAAATCCTTATACAAATATATTTTGAACTTTTAAAATGTTCAATTGTTCAAAATGCAGTCAAGAAAATCAGACTACAAGAAACGTTAATACTATTCCGTGTAGTATGCCACAACAAATAACAACAAACAACAATAGACCAAACCCCTTATTTTATTACAATAAATCAGTTTTAATAAATAACAACAAACTATAATAATTTGTTACTTTTGTTGATTTTGTTGACATTTTGTTACTTGTAAAGATAGTTTGACCATAAAAACGAAAGGATTTTATATGAATAATAATAAAACACCAGATGTTTTAAAAGACCTTAAGGGTTTAAATAAAAAGAAGAAGATAAAAATTAGATTCAAAACATTAAAATCTGGATGTTATAGTTTATATTTTGATATTTGGCACAATAACAAAAGAGAATATCAAACCCTAGGAATTAAAATAGAGGGAACAAGAAACACAAAAAATGAAGATGATGGTAAAATCAGAAAAGCGATTGCTTTAAGGGACCAAAAGGAAAGAGAATTAATTAATGATATTACAGGTTTTACGCTTAGTTCAGGAAAATCACAAAAAGATTTTTTGTCTTATTGTAAAAAACTAATAGAAAATGGCAGAAATCATTGTAACTGGACAAACTTCTTGTTAAATATAAGGAAATTCACTAATGATAGTGTAAGGATATGTGATATTGATAAAAAATTCTGTTATGAATTTAAAGAATCTTTACTTAAAAGATTATCAAATAACACAGCCAAAACGTATTATTCAATTTTCAAAGCAGCATTAAATTTGCTCGTTCAAGATGATATAATTCCTTCAAACCCAGCTAAGTATATTAGTATAAAAAGAATCGAAACGGAAAGAGAATTTCTTAATTTTGAAGAAATACAAAAACTACAAAATACTAAATGCAAGGACGAGAATACAAAGAATGCTTTTATTTTTAGTTGTTTTACAGGATTACGTATCTCAGATATAATGTTACTTAAGTTTAATCAGATTGATGAAGGGTATTTGTCTTTAACAGATAAAAAAACACATAATCCTAATAGAATTAAACTAAACGAAACAGTGCTGCATATTTTAAATAAACAGCGTAAATTATCTTCAAATGATAATGTATTTAACCTTAAAAGTCTTAATTCTACAAATCGTTATATTAAGGAATGGGTAAAAGATGCTGGTATCAATAAGCATATAACATTTCATTGTTCAAGGCATACCTTTGCCACATTGTGTTTAACCTATGATATTGATTTATATACTGTTTCAAAACTTCTCTGGCATAAGGATATTAAAACAACACAAATATACGCAAAATTAATTGACAAAAAAAAGGATGCGGCGGTAGATAAATTACCGAGTCTATAAATATGAGTATTAATAATAAATATGAAAGTTTGATTAATGATATCATTGAAAAGGTGGGGAATGGTTTTTATAATAAAGAAAATTACAAATATCTTCATAATAAAATTGTAAATATCTTTGCTGAAATAAGACTAGATAGAATACTATCCAATTCAATTGAACCTGATGATAAAGATGTATCTGAGATGTTAAAAAAATTCATAAAGAGACTGAAAGAACCAGAATTTAATGAATCAAACTTTGCATCTTCAGTAAGTCATATTTTACAAACACCATATGAATCTTGCTTTGATGAATTTAAACCCAAAAAAATAAAAGATATTATAAATATATGCAAAAAAGATTATAATTTTGATGTAAATATTTCTGATATAAAAGAATATCATCATTCAAGGAATTCGCTACATTTAAGGAAAGAATTAGTTGAAAAGTACCAAAAATTATTTATGATTTATTTAACAACTAATGATTCAATATATTCTAGCGAATATATTCATGATATTACAACCCCTTTTTTTAAAAAGCATATTTTTCGTGCTTCAAAATTAGCAGGAAGACATATAGAGATTTCAATGATGGATATTATAATAAGATTTGAATTAAGAATTTTAAGATTAATTTGTGAAAGCACAATATTAGATTCAAAAAAAAAATGGGGAAACTTCATCGAAGAACTATATATAAACTATACCATTTTCGAAAAAAATGAACTAAAATATTACCTGTATAAATTCTTTAAAGAAAATGATTTATGGTCTCTTAACTTATTATCTCTATTTTTTCCTAAAAATAAAAACTTAGGTTTAAAAACATTTATTGATCCATTTGGAGCGAAGAAACTATTTATTAATCATGATATTGAAGAATATAATATTCAACTTCTGCAAAAAATCAATATAAGCAAAAATATATTATCTTATGATATATCAGATTTATATAAAAGATGGAACAATGATAACTACCTTTATAAGTGGGATAATTTCTGGAATAATGAAATCAAGTTATGTTATAAAAATCGAATAAACAAATCAGAGAGAAAAATATTAGAAAAAATATATTCAAACACAGAGTCTGATGGTAAAAAAACAAAAAAGCAAAGAATTGCCACAAAAATTAGAGAAGAAGTCTTGTTATATTTTGCGAATTATTGTGAAATTCATCGAGAAGAAACTTACAAAAAAATTGAGTTAAAAGTTCGAGAACATTTTTATTATAAAATTCGCGATACCACATTAAGAAATTGGTTAAAAAATAATTGTAGATATTGCGTAGAATTAAAAGATAAATCAGTAGCAGAAATTAAAGACAACATTACGACAGAAATAGCCCAACAATGGTGGAATGATTATCTTAAAGCTAAGGGTAGGTAAATAACATATTGTATTAAGCAAAAGGGATTATTACAAAATACGTAATAATCCTTTTTTTTATAACTCGCCAAATTGAAGCAAATTACAATCAAACAATATCTCATGTTAAAATCCCATTAGTCCTTTAAACCACCTTATATTAAGTTAGTTTTAAAATAGCAAGCAACAATTACTTGCTGTTCAAAAATAATATAGGAGGTTTTCTAATGGAAGACCAAAGAGAGTTAAAACCAAAGGCACCATTTCTTACAATGGATGAAGCAAGTAAGTACCTGGGACTATCGAAAGCTACATTATATGGATACACACACAAAAAGTTAATTCCTTACTACAAAGTTCAGAATAGGAAAATCTATTTCAGGATAGATGACCTGAACAACTTTGTAATGAACAATCAGAACAAATGTAAATCTCAATATGAGATAAAGCAAGAAGCTGATCAGGACTACTTAGGCAAGAGACAGGCAGGTAGAAAATGACAGCAATGAAAGCAATAAGGAAGCACTGCCTTATGTGTACGTGCGGATCAACTAAAGAGATTAGGGCATGTCCTGTTTTGTCATGTCCATTATGGGAGTACCGTATGGGCTTTACCAAGTACAGCCAAAAGGCAAAGAACAATCCATTTTTGAACAAGGATAACTTTCTGAAATTGAAACCAAATTTGAGAGCGGGTAAAGCGATAGAGGAAATACAAAAAATGAGCTCTAAATGACAATGAAACACATCTGTACTATGGTTTTTTTTCCAAACGCCATGAGTTTAGTATATAACACTAATGAATGATATATGAACATAGAAAACGCTCTACGTAATAACATCAGTTTATCAAAAAAAGGTATCCAATGATGAGTGATATAAAGAAATGCCTGGGCAGACACACAGGCAATAAATAGTTTAATATATGAGTCAATCAAACACCTGTACTTATAGGAAAAATGAAGCGGAAGATTGTCAAAAAAAACAACACACAAACAAAATATCAATTGCTATATGCAATAAAGCTCTCTTAAAAAAAGAGAGTAAATATGAAGTAAAAAACTTCACTTATCACAGAGACATAAGTTATCTAACACTTGCCAGTAAACTTAGAGAGGGAAGGTCGATAGCATTTAATTTTACATACAGAGATAATAAATTTCATGCTGATAAAAAGCATTTCCGGGAATCGGAATTTATTTGTATCGATATTGATAATGATAAAGATGAGAAGATTACTATTGGTGCTATACAAACAAGCAGTGATGATAACCCAAAGTATATAAGGGAAAATGCTTGTCTTATATACACATCGGAAAATCACAGGAAAAACGGGAATGGTGATAGATATAAGGTCTTATTCCACTTACCCTATACCGTAGAGAATTGGGGTACTCTTGGTGAAATTCTTAATGCCTTTAAAAAGAAATTTCCGGAGAGTGATAAAGGAAATATTTTAAATGGTCGATACATTGGAGGTGGGAGGAATACCCAGGTAATAATATTCGGGAATAGATTAACAGAGGAAGCATTAATGTCACTATTAGAAGAAAATCAAGAAACTAATATGACTAAACCGATTTTTAAAAATGAAATAACCAATTTAAAAAAATACACTCAATCAGTTTATGATGACGAATTAACAAAATTGAGTTTAGCAAAAATTCACCAACGAAACACAACCTTAAACGATGTGGCTTTTAACATTGGTAAACATCTAAAATATTTAGATATTACGGAAAATCAGGCACTCAGTGATATTATTTCAACAGCATTAAATATAGTAGCAGATAAGAGCTTTACCAAAGAAGATATTGAAAGAACTGCACAAAGTGGACTTTCTGCAGGAATGAAAAACACAAAAGAGTTAACTGAAAGAGAAGGCACATATATTAATGATAAATATGATACTGATTTTGAAATTACACCAAACACGAACAGGCAAAGAAAACTGTTCGCTAATAAACCGAAGGACAATCACTTTCAGGTTTTAAAACCGGTTTTGGACATGTACCCGAAGGCAAAGCAAGAAGCCAATGGCTACATCGGAAGTACATTACCAGAAAAGAATATTGAGTTTCAGCATTTTACAGTAATATCAAGGGATAATAATACGCTGTCCATTTCTTACATATTAGATGTTTTGAGAGCTTTAAAAAACCCGAATGTAATTAAATCGTATTTTGCTGTTTGTAGTTATGCTTCTAAATATTCAAGGGTTGATAAACCAAATAATAGGATAGTTCTTGAAGACGTTGACCTTAATAACATAGTTGAGATATTAAATCCTGGTAAAAAATTGAGTAAACAGCACAGATTAAGAAAGAGAGAGGAGGTAAAGAGCCACATAAAAATGCTCGGTTCAGTATTGTTTTTCAATGAGAGTAGGAATAAAGACAAAAACATGGGAGTTAACATCAGCAGGTATGACCTCACGGGGAACTTTTCTATAAAAAACAATCGGTTGACTTGTTATCTTCCATTCCAGCTAAAGAACATCGGTTCCTATATTCCAGAATCAATTTTTAAGCTCAACGCTAATGAAAAAACTGCTTTAGCTTTAATCATAGAATTTTATCGACGGGCAAATCAGAAATATATCTCATCGAAAACAAACGGATTCTTGCCCCCTACATTCAAAGAGGTTATTATCTCAAGAGATGATGCTGTAAAGATTTCAGGACTGGAGTTATCTAACAGAAAGAACGTTACCGAAACCAATAAAAGTTTAAAGAATGCTCTTAAAAAGTTAAATCACATCGGTTTTGGGATTGGATATCTTATATCATCGAAAGTTAAGGGTGATTATATTAAGTTCAAATTTAAACAAAAAAACATACTGAGTAAACAACTCAGTTAATGAAGGTAAACAGTTCGGTTAATGAAGGTAAACAGTTCGGTTAATGAAGGTAAACAGTTCGGTTAATTTTCTATTTCTGTAACTTCCCCCGAATCAATATGTTCCACAAATTATTTTTTGCCACAAATATTATCAAATATTTTTAAATAGTTGCTTGCCAGAAAAAAGAATAGTTATGTTATTTCTTACTAATAGAGTTATCTATAAAGGAGAAATCTCCAAAAACAATAATGTTGAATGATATTAGAGATGAAAAACAAAAAAACCCGAAAAAATTTTGCTCGCCGAAAACTTTTTTTCAAACCTTTCAAGAAAGCAAAAGAGGAACTTTCTCGGGTATATACGCAACAAGTGTGTGTTGAGCTATATCAAACGGATTCTTTTTTAAAGACTTGAAATTCTTATAATAATTTTTATGTATAACAATTACAGCATTTATGACTTTCATAGCTTAGAGTAGTGATTAATCTCTATATTGCTTGTGTCTAATTGAAATTTTGGCGTGTTTTCGGGTATAGAGTCCAACACAGAGGGTTTTACTATAAAGATTGCCCCCTTTTTTTACAGCGCAAAAATTCATATAACAACTTAAGGTATAACTTTTGCATAGATTGGAGCATGAGAGTTGACTTTGGGGACTCTCCGAAGTTTATCTCGAACTGAAATGTTTTTATTGACACGAATTAGGCAGGAATATTGATTTATTTTAATAACATACTGAGGTGAAGTGATGAAAAGCAAAAAATTATTTATTCTATTAGCAATTTTACTTCTTGGTTCAATCCCTTTATTATCAGAAATAAACGAAGAAGCTGAGGTATATTTTGATAAGGGTCTTGATTATTTTGAAGAGAGTTTATTTGATGAGGCAATAGAATACTACGAGAAAGCCATCGAGATTGAACCAAATTATGTAGAAGCATACTACAATATGGGGATTGCTTATGACGATAAGGGCAACTATGACAAGGCAATAGAATGTTATAGGAAAGCCATCGAGATTGAACCAAATTTTGCAGAAGCATACAACAATATGGGGTTTGCTTATGGCAATAAGGGTAACTATGACAAGGCAATAGAATACTACCAGAAAGCAATTGAGATAGATCCCAATGATGAAGATGCATACAATAATATGGGTGCTGCTTATGGCATAAGTGGAAACTATGACAAAGAGATAAAATGTTACCAGAAAGCAATTGAGAAAAACCCTAATTATGCAGATGCATACTATAATATGGGGGTTGCTTATTACAATAAGGAGAACTATGACAAGGCAATAGAATGCCACGAGAAAGCAGTTGAGGTAGATCCAAACCATGCAGATGCATACTATAATATGGGGGTTGCTTATTACAATAAGGGGAACTATGACAAGGCAATAGAATGCTTTCAGAAAGTAATTGAGATTAATCCTGATTTTGAAAAGGCATACAATAATATGGGAAACGCTTATACCAATGCTGGAAACTATGAAAGAGCAATAGAATGTTATCAAAAAGCAGTTGAAATAGATCCGGATTTTACAGATGCATACTACAATATGGGGCTTGTTTACGCCGATACAGGGAATGATGACAAAGCGATAGAATGTTATCAAAAAGCAGTTGAAATAGATCCAAGTTATGCAGATGCATACTATGATATGGGAAGCGTTTACGCCGATACGGGAAATCATGACAAAGCAATAAAATGCTTTCAGAAAGTAATTGAGATTGATCCTGCTTATGCAAAGGCATACTTTAATATAGGATTTGCTTATGCCGATACAGGAAACTTTGAAAGGGCAATAGAATGTTATCAAAAAGCAGTTGAAATAGATCCAGGTATTGCAAAGGCATACAACAATATGGGGCTTGTTTACACCGATACTGGAAATGATGATAAAGCGATAGAATGTTATCAAAAAGCAGTTGAGGTAGATCCAAACCATGCCGATGCATACTATAATATGGGGGTTGCTTACGCAGACACTGGAAATGATGATAAAGCAATAGAATGCTTTCAGAAAGTAATTGAGATTAATCCTGATGATGCAGATGCATACTATAATTTAGGTATTGCTTTATATATAAAAAGGCGGACGATATCAGCAATCGATAATATATATCAGGCAGGATTATTATATTTAAAGCAAAACAACAGGCAGGAGGTTCTTCATACTATAGATGTAATGAAGAGATTAAAACCAGATTCTCATCTAATTCAAAAACTTATGGATAAGCTATATGAGGAATAACTAAAATTTATCGGGATATTTTACCAAAAATTCTGTGTGTGAGTGATAAATATAGAGACACCCCCCCGCCCCCGAAGGTGACCCCGATTAAAGATTTGATTGCATAGCAGTTTTCCGACACTCTATGTAAAGCAAGTTTTCATCACAACGGAAAGAGTTTCTTCCCCTTATAAAAAAGGGTTATTTCCGACACTATAAAAAAGAGTATTTCCAGTCTATAAAAAAGGGAAGTTTCGGACACTACGGGACTTGTTTTCGGGTATAGATTCCAACACCGTGAGTATTAGTATATATATTTACCCTTGAAATAAGGCTCAAATAACTACTCAAACGCTTTAATGTATAACCTTTGCAGGGATTTGATCAAGTGAGTTGACTTTGTGGACTTTCCGAAGTTTCTTTCGAATGGAAATGTTTATATTGACACGAAAACCATACAGAAATACAAACCAATCAAGTGATAATTAAAAACCTTCGGAGGTTCCTTATGAGCAAAAGGATTTTGATTCTTTTACTGATAATAACGATAGCTGTATTTACATTCTGCACAAAGAAAAGCACTACACCGGAAGAGCAATTATTAGCACCCTCTAATCTGCAAATTACATTAGTCGGAGAGAACCAAATAAAACTAACCTGGAATGATAATTCTACGAGTGAAACTAAATTCTTAATTGATAGGAAAGAAGGTGTGTTTGAATGGTATGAAAATTATGGTGATCTTGATGCAAATATTACTGCTTTTATTGATGAAATACCTACAGATACTGATACGGTTTATTCATATAGAATAAGAGCATATGATGGAGAAATTTTTTCCAGTTTTTCAGATACTTCCGGTTGGTTTTCAGAAAATACTACTCCAGAAAATATAGAATTGGAAAAATTCGATCCTGATTGTATAAGAATAACATGGTTAGACAAAAGTATAGGCGAACTTAATTTCAGAATAGATAGAAAAGTTGGTGATGATTCTTGGAAAATTAATTATAAAATTTTAAATGCAAACACTGAAACTTATATTGATTATAATAACTCACCTTCTGATACATCGTTCTATAGGATATATGCAAAAAGCGGGGAATCATTTTCTAATTTTGTAGATGCTTATATTATAAATTTTCCTCCACCTACCAACTTGGATGCTATTCCGGTTGATGGAACCATAAGAATAACATGGTCTGATAATACCCCATATATAGAAGAAGACGGTTTTATGGTTGAAAGAAGAATTGAAGATAGTGAATTTGAGTTAATATCAACAATTGAACAAGGTGATAGTACATTTATAGATAATAATGTTGAGATGCATATAAAATATTACTATAGGATATGCGGTTATTCTGAAAATTATTATTCAGCATATTCAGATGAGGTTAGTACAAGTACTTATTTTGAAGAAATATGGGTGCCAAATGATTATTCAAGCATTCAATCAGCTATTTATGAATCAGAAGCTGGAAATACAATTTTAGTATATCCCAGTGTATATTATGAACAAATTTCATTCAATGGAAAAAATATTATAGTTGCTTCTCTGCTTTATACAACAGGAGATACTTTTTATATTTCCCAAACCGTTATTGATGGAAATATGAATACTGTTGTTAGATTTGAAAATGGAGAGGATTCGACAGCAATGTTATATGGATTTACTATTAAAAATGGTAATGGTTGGGGATCTCGCGCAGGAGGAATACATTGTAATAATTCAAGTCCAAAATTAGAATACTTAACTATATCAAATAATATCTCCTATGAAACTGGTGGTGGACTTTGTTGCGAGAATAATTCAAATCCAATTTTAAAAAATCTAATAATCTCTAATAATAATGCAGATTATGGTGGTGGTGTCAGCATACATAATTCAAATCCAATTATTGAAAATGTTAAAATAATCGATAACAACATAGATGACCCAGGTGCTTTAGGGGGTGGTCTATTGATTACATTTTCAAATATAACCTTGAAGAATGTCATAATTTCAAATAATTCATCGAATAGGGGTGGTGGAATTAGAATGTATGAATCTAACATTACTTTGATAAATTCCATTATTACAAAAAATAATGCCAATGAGGGTGGTGGAATTTTCTGTGAGAATAATTCAACCCCACATTTAAAAAATTGTATATTTTGGGATAATTCATTAGAACAAATTTGCTTTGCAAATTATGACTTTAATCAACCAAACTCAGTTACAATTTCATATTCAGATATTCAAGGAGGGGAGAGCGGTATTGTTACAAACAATAATGGAACAGTATATTGGCAAGACGGTAATATCAACGAAGAACCATTATTTGCAGACCCAGGAAATAGCAATTTTCATTTGCAAATAGGTTCTCCCTGCATAAATGCTGGTAACCCTGATGCCCAATATAACGATCCAGATGGAACAAGAAATGATATGGGAGCTTATGGAGGACCAGGGGGAGATTGGTAAAATATATTTTTCTTAGAGGAACTTAAATGAAAAAATTATTTATTCTATTAGCAATTTTATTTCTTGGTTCAATCACTTTATTAGCCGAAACAGAAGAAGGTGCAAGAGAGCATTTTATTAATGGTAATGATTATCTTAGATTTGGATTCTTTGATATGGCAATAGAATGTTATCAAAAAACTATCGAATTAGACCAGAATAATGTAAATGCATACTTCAATATGGGGCTTGCTTATGGCCATAAAGGCAACTACGATAAAGCAATAGAATGTTATCAAAAAACTATCGAATTAAATCCAGAAGATGCAGTTTCATACAATAATATGGGAAATGCTTACGGTCAAATAGGTAATAACAAAAAAGAAATTGAATTTTATCAGAAAGCAATTGAGATAGAGCCAGATTATGCATTGGCACACTATAATATGGGAAATGCTAATGCCGATAAAGGGAACTATAATAAAGCAATAAAATGCTATAAAAAAGCTATGAAGATAGATCCAGAAGACACATCTGTATACTACAATATGGGGCTTGCTTATCATGAAAAAGAGAATTATGATAAAGCGATAGAATGTTATCAAAAAACAATTGAGATAGATCCTGATTATACAGATGTTTACATTAATATGGGCGTTGCATATGGGATAATCGGTAATAGCGACAAGGCAATTGAATTTTGTCAGAAAGCAATTGAGGTTGATCCGGAAGAAGCAGATTTATACTATTATCTAGGTCTTTCTTATGCACTAAAAGAATTGGATATATCAGCAGCCAATAACTTATATCGGGCAGGTCTGTTATATCTTAAGCAAAAAAATAGACCAGAAATTCTAAAAACTATAGATATAATGAAGATGTATACTCCAGATTCGCCACTAATTCAAAAACTTACGGATAAGCTGTATGAGGAATAATTAAATTTACCGGGATATTTTACCAAAAAATTCTGTGTGTGAGTGATAAATATAAAGACACCCCCACACCCCCAAAGGTGACCCCGACCCTTTGAGGATCGCTAAGCAAACTTAGAATTCCAAAGATTACCGACCTGGTGGCAAGAGCTATATAAAACAAGTGAAATGACAAAGGACTCCAACGCTGAAAAAATGCCTGATAAACAGGTAGAGAAACAGGGAATTAAAAAATGACTAAGCCATATTTAAATAAAGACGTAAATAAGGAAATTGATTTTATTAAACTTGACGCAGAATAAAGGCCATAGAGATAAGAATATCTCAAGAGAAATAGGAGTTTATATGATAATCTCTTTTATTATAATTATTTTTATCATTTTAAAGGTGCAGGAATCCCCAACACCCACAAAATAACCTTCTATTCAAAATAAAACACCTCTATAGAAGCAATATGCTAACAAACTTTTTTGATTAGTTTAAAGACACTAATTCGACATAGAAATTTAAATAAAGCCCGTCAAGAGCCAAACTCCCTAAATTAGTCTCCACCATAACACTACTTTTTTAATAGAATTTGACCAGGTGTCTCTATCCCTATGAGAATCGCTAAAAAGGGGATTGGCTCACAAGATTTACATAATGTCACATTATCAATACACAGCTACACGGATTTTAATGTTCCGCTGTATATGATAATCCCATTATGCAAACTTGCTCACCGCAAAGCTGGTCGAGTATATACAGTTTACGCTCAATCAAAGGGATGGAGCTTTGATTTCCGCTTACAACCTGAACAACCCACTGATGCAAACGATAGTTTAAAAAACAGGGTGTATAATTTGATAATTTTTTAGAAAACATACTTCAGGGATATTTATAAAAAAACACCACCTTTCTCCATATTTAGCAAATATGCCTATATAGTGAGTATGTTTCGCAAATAATATTTATATATTACCTATAAATATTGACATTGTATTGGACTTTAATTTTTTTAAAGGAGCATATATTTGGGCTTTTAAACCACTCTATTTATTGAGAAATACTGCATATTTTGTTGCTCGTTTGTTACTTTGTGGTTGTGCCTATTGCCGCCAACTCCCACCACAATAGGCGGTTACAAACATATATTCACACTATTCCGTGTAATACTCTCGATTGGTCAAGAAATGATAATCCGTCCAGGATGATTTTTCATCAGCAGCTTTCTCGATGAGATCTGCTGCACCGGTGACCTGGGCATCAAGATTGTCCGCATAATGAAGAATGAGCGCCTCTTTTGTTTTTGGGGGAACTGCTGCGCCATGTTCCCTTTCTCCGTGATGGCTGAGAAGAAGATGCTGTATTTTCATGAGCAGTTTCTGTGGAAAATTATTAATTTCCTCGCATTTGTCAACAACCATTTTATTGCCGATAACAACGTGTCCAATAAGACGTCCTTCATCAGTAAAATCAATAAATGGTGCAAGCGTATATTCCTTTATCTTGCCGATATCATGTAAAATAGCGCAGGTGATGAGCAGGTCTCTATCAATGCCGTCATATAGAGTGCTGACTGCATCACAAATGGAGGTAACGGTCACCGAATGGTGAAGAAGCCCTCCAACAACATTATGATGCCAGTTCTTGGCAGCGGGTGATTTTGAGAACTTTTCCAGCAATTCCTTATCATCAAAGATAAGATGCAGAAGCTTAGATAAATACTCATTTTTTATCGAATCTATGAAGCCAAAGAGTCTTTCTAAAAGCTTGTCTGTATCTTTTGTGGTTGTTGGAGCAAAATCAGAAATTTGGTATTCGTTTTCTTCTGCTTTTCGTATATTGCTTATGGAGAGCTGCATATTGTTTTCGAAAGTCGTGACAAGCCCTTTAAGCTTAACAATATCTCCTACGCTGAAAGTGTCCCGAAGTTTTGGTACATTATCCCAGATAAATCCTGTTACCTGACCTGTTCTGTCCACACACATTAAACGTATGAAGAATTTACCATTTCTACTTTTTCTCACGGATTTTTCACTGATCGCAAATAAATCTGTTATTTCGCTGCCCTCTAATGGGTTTAAATCTTGTACAAATATTTCTTTCATACTACTCCTATATATAAGTTTTTTTAACCACGAAAACCATGAAAATAACAAAATGGTTTTAATGTCAAAACAAATATATTATTGTATGATGTATTTGTACATTTTTATGAATTGATTTTATTTTTTTGGGCTACCTTCCTAAATCCTTCCTAACAAGGAAGGATTTCTTAGTGGTACAGTTGATTTCATTTTCGAGGATATATTATTTTAAACCACATACATGGGATTCGTGAAAAGCCATCCTTTGAGCCCGATTAACACCTCAATCCGATAAAAGCCCTTCTCGGTGATCGGATAGGATACTTTGTTTATATACTCAGTGTGAACCAGATTCCCGTTGTGTATAATTTTTATATGACAATCCTGCTGAAGATAGATAAATAAGTAAAGGTCTTTTTCTTCAAGTGATATCTCTTCGCCAGGCAAAGCAAATTTTTCGGATGATTTTGACTCGATCCCACAGTAAAACATATACGGGTCGGCATGAGTATAGTTCACAATGTATGAATTACCGTTTTTCAAGTATGCAAGGATTTCACGGGTTGCATTTTCAGTAGATAGAGGTTGCCTTGTTTGTATATTCGTCCTGATCGTTCCAAATAATTTTCTATGAGGAAGAAAGCTGATTGAAATAGGACCTACTGAGTACCTGTTCTCATGAGAATCCACACTTCCGATCCCTGGTTTTTTTAAACCATTACAATTCAATTCATCCCATTTTTTCAATACTTTTTTACACGGTCTTTTTATTGAAGTATTCGGGAAAAGAATTTTTGGCAGGACGTTCCATGGTATACGTAACCGATCAGTCCATTCCGAGATGTAGTTCCATATTTCAATGCCGTCAAATTCATCAACATTCCATGATGTCCAATTATAGGTGCGCAAAGTTCTCTTTGATCTTCTTTTCTCAAATGGATGAGCAATAAATCCGGTTCCACCCTCTTTGTGGGTTTTCTCTACGTATTCTTCAGCGCTCATAGAAAGCGGGAATACTTTATCGACGTTGAAAATAAGGTAATGATTATTTTTTGCTGCATCATTCATCTCATATCCGATAAGAACATGTATATTTGATTGTGGAAGAGCAGAGAGATCATTTCTTACTTCCAATGAACGGTGATCTGTAATACAAACAAAATCGACATCAAGCTCTTCTGCTGTTTTAACAATATTCACAAGGCTTCCATGTCCGTCAAAGGAGTGCTCTGTATGGACATGAATAACGCCAGTGTATTCAAATATTTCTTTTCCAAAAACTAATTTTTTTATCATTTCCAAACCTGAGAGGTATGGCACGGTTTAAGTGATAGTTGTCAATAATTTTATTTATGTAAATGATGACAGGCAGAAAGAGATACATTTAGAAGACTATGCTCCGACATCAAAAATGGCAGGTACTCCATGTTGGGGAACATATGATGATGATTCTCATCCAGCCACAGATCGATATTTCAAAACTTCAAATAATCTTCCCTGGGCGATCAATATTGCTGATTCATGGGATTATCCCATTGAATTGATCCAACTCACTCATGCATATTTATTTTTTGCTGATTGGGCAGAGGGCGGAGGAACAGTGCATACTGATTGGTATGATTCTTCCGTACCGGAAAATATCAATCCCGATAATATTTACTCACCATAATCCAATATCCACAAAATATATTAAGCCAGGCATTACGTCTGGCTTTTTTATTATGAAATAAAATTGACAATTTTTTTCCAAAAGCTTTCAAATAATTATGGTGGAAAAGAAGAAATTATTACAGAAAAAACTCAACCTTCTTGATGTTTTCAGTATTGCGACCGGAGCAATGATCAGCTCAGGACTTTTTATTCTCCCGGGGCTTGCTTTTGCAAAAGCAGGACCAGCAGTGGTTGTGGTGTATATTCTAGCTGGGATCATCGTGATACCAAGTATGCTTGCACAGATAGAACTCGGAACTGCGATGCCCAAAGCGGGCGGAAGTTATTTCTATATTGAGAGAAGTATGGGACCTGCTGCAGGCACTTTAGGCGGATTTGCAAGCTGGTTCAGTCTGGCGCTTAAAAGTGCATTTGCCCTAATTGGTATCGGAGCATTTGCCAATTTGCTGTTTCCGGTGCTTTCAGGAACTCATATAAAAGCAATTGCGATTGGATTCTGTATATTCTTTGCACTGCTGAATATAAAAAGCGTAAAGCACACAAGCAAATTCCAGGTTTTTCTTGTATTGTCATTGCTTGCTATGTTGTTTCTCTATTGTGCAGTTGGTATTACAAAAGTAAATCTACACAATTTTATGCCTTTTTCTCCCAAAGGATTCGGTGCAGTGATCCCGGTCGTGGGTCTTGTTTTTGTATCCTTCGGAGGTTTAACGAAAGTAGCAAGCATTGCAGAAGAGATCCGAAAACCAAAGGCGAATCTGAAAATGGGTATGTTGATCGCATTTATTGTAGTGATGTTTTTCTATGTAGCAACTGTGCTTGTCACTGTTGGTGTGGTTAATGCAAGTAAACTGGCAGGTTCTCTTACACCAATTTCCCAGGGTGGCGAGATCGTTCTCGGACGAGTCGGCATGATTATCCTGTCGGTCGCAGCACTCTTTGCATTCTTTTCAACAGCAAATGCCGGCATTCTTTCTGCATCCCGATTTCCACTTGCCATGAGCAGAGATAGATTAGTTCCTAAGATTTTTGGGAGAATAGGTAAAAAAAGTCAAACACCAGTTATCTCAATTATACTTACGGCGGCATTTATGATCGTAATGATCGCTTTTCTGGATTTTGAGAATCTGGTAAAGGCTGCATCGACCATGATGATCATTCTTTTTCTCTATACTAATGTGGCCCTTATCGTTATGAGAGAGAGCCGAATCGACACTTACCAGCCGTCCTTCAGAGCACCTCTATATCCGTGGTTGCAGATTATTGCGATCATCATATACGCTTTTCTTATTTTTAAAATGGGCGCTGTACCGCTTATCATAACTGCCTTTTTTATCATACTTTGCATATTATGGTATGTTTTTTATGTGCGCATGAGAGTACAAAGAAAATCTGCGCTGGTGCATATTGTTGAGCGAATCACGAATAAAAAGATTGCCAGCAGCACACTTGTCGATGAGCTCAAAGATATCCTTATTAGACGTGATAACATTGTTGAAGATAGATTTGATAAATTAGTTAAATCTGCAGTTATTCTTGATCTTAAGCACTCAATAGAAGCAGAAGAATTTTTCAAAATTGTGTCAGAGAAGCTTTCTTCAAGGTTGAACATCCCGTCTCAGGAACTGCATGACCTGTTTGTAGAGCGGGAGCGGCAGTCCTCCACAATTCTCGAACCCGGACTTGCAATTCCACATATTATTGTAACAGGAGAGAAAAAGTTTGATATACTTATCGTGCGCTGCAAGGATGGTATTAATTTTGAAAAAGGTGAATCGCCCGTTCATACAGTGTTTGTTTTTATCGGCTCTATGGATGAACGCAATTTCCACTTACGTGCACTCATGTCCATAGCTCAGATCGTGAAAGAGCATAATTTTGACAAGCGATGGTTCAATGCAAAAAATAGTGAAGAATTGAGAAATATAATTTATCTTTCAACAAGGAAGCGAGAGACTCATGAAGGTAAATAAGGTATTATATCGCGATACGAAGAACGGAAAAATTGCAGGTGTGTGCAGTGGACTTTCCGAATATCTCGATGTGGATGTATCATTGATCCGTTTAATATGGATCATTTTCACTATTTTTGGCGGTGCAGGAATTTTTCTCTATATTATTGCCGCCTTGATCATTCCCAGAAAACCCGAAAATGAAGTAGAGATCATTGTGGACGAAGAAGATGATAATCGTCTTACAAGAGATATGGATAATGCGGTTATTTTTGGTGTGTGTGCAGGAATTGCAAAGCATTTTAATATGGATGTGAGTATTGTCCGGATCATTTTTTTGCTGATGGGATTATACTTTGCCGCAGGTATATTTCTCTATATAGTATTGGCACTCATTTTGCCAAAGAATTAGAGGGAATGCACCTTATTCGACCGATTTTTTTCCTGTTGATAATTTTCTGCCTGTGCAGTATGCTTGATGCAGAGGATTTCTCAATCCTGGATAAGACCAGCATCATCACAATTGAGCTTGAAAAAATACAATATAATCTTGGATATGATCATATCATAACCGGCTCCGAAGGGGTGAGTTATCAAGACTCCATTCTTGCAAAAGGAAACGATTATTCCCTTGATTATGTACGTGGCGTTGTCTCATTCATAAAGGAGCTCGAGTCCGGGTCAAGAGTTAAAATAACCTTTAAAGTTTTTCCTAAAAGTCTGCTTTATTCCTTTCAACAATTTACGCAACAGGATAATATTTTAGAACAGGGATCAAAGGAGAAGCAAACCTCAATCCCAAAACAAAAATATGATACTTCAACCAATCTGAATATTTCCGGAAGTAAAAGCTTTGCACTTTCTCTGGGCAACCAGCAAGATATGGATCTCGACCAGTCGCTCTATCTGCAGGTCGATGGCGAACTCTCAAAAAATGTGTTTATAAAAGCACAACTATCTGATAATACTACCCCGATTTCCACAGAAGGGACAACAAAAAAACTTAGCGAGTTTGATAAAATGTTCATTAAGGTGTATTCAGGGAATTACAGCTTGCAATTCGGCGATTTCTTTGCCCGTTTTGATGATACATACTATGCAAATTATAATTTCAAATTAGAAGGTGTGACATTTCAGTGGAACGGACCTCAAAAAGTAAATGGTTCCGCAGCAGTTTCAAATGGAGACTTCAAAAGCTATTCCTTTTACGGTAAGGAAGGGATTCAGGGTCCATACTATTTGCCCGGAAAGAACAGCTCGAACGTGCGAGTGCTTTCCGGCACAGAGAAGATATATCTAAACGGAACCTTGCTTACTCGCGGTAAGGATTATTTCATCGATTATAACGAGGGCTCCATCACTTTTCAGAACAATAATATTATTACTGAGGAATCCTACATTATTGCGGATTATGAATACACTGCTGAGGAGTATAGAAGTAATTTTTATCTCGGTTCAGGCAATATTGCGCTTTTAGATGATGCAGTAGATATCTCTTTGAAAATTCTCAACAATAATGATGATAAGGATAATCCATTGAATTTCACTCTAACACAGGAAGAGAAAGAGATACTGAAAAACGCCGGCAACGATCCTGATAAAGCACGCATCAGCGGAGTGGATTCTGTCGCGGTCGGGCAGGGGAACTATATTCTGGCAGATTCACATTATGTGTATGTGGGATTCGATTCAACAGGAAATTATTTTGTGAACTTCTCGTATGTTGGGGCTGGGAAGGGCTCGTATAATAAATCAGGATATATTCAATATGAATGGGTTGGCGAGGACAATGGAGAGTATATACCGGAAATACAGCTTCCTTTCCCGGAAAAACGGACAAATGTTGATCTCAGAGCAAAGCTTGCAATCGGTAATTTTGAATTCATCTCAGAAGGAATGTTCACCAATTTTGATCAAAACAGCTTCTCCTCGATCGATGATGAACATAATAACGGCTTTGCTCATTACCACTCTTTAAATCTAAATGTGCCTATCTTCTCAAAAGGAAAGGTGCAGACCTCTGCATATTATCGGGCACATGATAAATATTTCTATTCTCTTGCCAGGATAGAATCTGCGGAAACACAGTACAAAACCTCTGATTTCGCCAAGACAGATACAGTTGAAGTTTCGGAATATGGTGGTCATATTGAACTCTCCTTCCCGAAATGGCTCATAAACAAATTGCGCTTTTATGATAAGAACATGCGGGATATTGCTCATCAGCAGACATTTTCAAATACCTTTTCCTATATACAGAATCCATCTCTCTTTTTCCTGCCCTCGATCAATTATACCTTTTCCCGGATTCGTGAAGAAAACGAGTCTACTCCGGGCACTACACAGGAAAAACTCGTTCAAAGAATACATTCCCTGGATGGGAGTTATAAAATTGGTTTCATGATGGTGAATGCGGGTTTCTCAGACAGGAAATTTACCAATGAAGGAGCACTGGATTTCGGTTTCAGTAATGTAAAATATTTTTATGGACTCTCAACAGCGCTCTGGAATACAGAAGTCAATCTTGAGTATGAGCAGGAGTTTGTGGACAGTCTGAAGATCGGCTGGTTTGATTTTAAGAAAGCTCATCTGTATAAAATAGGGGTAAATTATCATGAAGGCACGACAAATTTCAAAGCAGATTTTTCCCATAGATCAAATCACTATCTCACAGGGGAGAGCAACAGTAATTTTGATCTCCTGAACTCCCAGCTTTCATTTAATCTCATGAACAACAGTATTTCAAATCGTGTGAATTACAAGATAGGGAATCTCGAACTGTATCCCAAAGTGAAGGAGCTAATTTATGTAGGAGACGGAGAAGGTTTGTATGATAGTCTTGGTTTTTATCAGGAAGATGGAGACTACGATTATGAGATCACAATTGTCGGAACACCGCAGCCGATCACTGAGCTTCAAATGAACTGGAATGTGCAGATCAATCCGGCGAGGGCGATCACCTTAAAAGATAAGGGTTTAAATGAAATTTTGGATAAACTTATTTTTACTTCAGATATTGCAATACAGGAAAAATCCACTACCCCACATAAACTCGATCTCTACCTGCTCAAACCCAGCGCTCTGATGAATAAACAATATACGGACTACGGTTACCAGCGGTATAAGGAACAGCTCTGGTATAACATCGTGAAAAACAGGATCGTAACCCGGTTGCTTTACGAAAAGGTAAAAAAAATAGATAACCAGTACGAGAATGATTTTGATGAACTGGATCAGGATACCTACACTGCTGCGATGAACTTTTATAATGTGCAACACTGGAATTTTGAGAATGAAGTATCCTATACAGATGTAATCTCAAATTATCAAACCAAGGATTTTCTGCACTCCGAAGTATGGGGAGTTTCTACTGATATTGCATATAAATTCAGTTATAATATGATCGTTTCGTCTGAGCTTGCTCTGGATGTTGAAAAGGGCGCGAAACTCGACGGCATAGACGATTATAAAATAACTTCCTATACGATCGAGCCAGAGTTCACTTATAATGCCGGTTCGAAATACCACGTTACCGCACAGGTTCATTTACAGCAGAACAAACGGGAAGGATCCGATTACTTTGCGAATATCCTTTTCAGCAAACGCGCAGGTTTGAATACAAGATTAACGCTGCAGTTTGACTATAAATTCAGTAAATATGTAACCGGATTTCTCAAGTATTATTTGGAAAAATATCCGCAATCTGACGCACGGTATCAACTCAAGATGGAAGTAAGAGCGGATTTTTAAAAAATTTATTATTTGTTCATTCATACTATCAATGAATAAAAAACAGAAGGATAAAATTCTAGATTAACATGAAAAATACGAAGTATATAATAACAAAGCCAACGCTACTTTTAGACGAGGAAAAATGCGAAAAAAACATAAAAGCTATGTTTTTAAAAGCACAACAAAATAGAGTAAGTTTCCGACCACACTTTAAAACACATCAATCATTAGAGATCGGCAGGTGGTTCAAAGAACTCTCTGTGGATAAAATAACAGTTTCCTCACTTAAAATGGCACAGTATTTCTCTAAGGAATGGAATGACATAACCGTGGCTTTCCCTGTGAATATTTTGGAAATAGTTACCATTAATCAACTGGCAGAAAAAATACATCTCAATCTATTAATAGAGTCTACAAATACTATTGACTTTTTGAAAAAAATTCTGAAACATAAAGTCGGCTTTTTTATTAAGATAGATGTGGGCTATCACAGGGCAGGAATACTTCCAACAGATATTGATATGATAAGCAATATTTTAGCGCAAGCAGGAGAAGGTGATAAGCTTATCTTTAAAGGATTTCTTACACATGCAGGACATGCTTATACTTGCAGAATGCCTGAAGAAATAATTGATGTACATAAAAAAAGCGTGGAACAATTAATTATCTTGAAAGAAAGATATAAAGCAAAATATCCCGATTTAATTCTATCGATCGGGGATACTCCTACTTGCAGCGTGGTCGAGGACTTTTCCGGTATCGATGAGATACGACCCGGCAATTTTGTCTTTTATGATCTTTCCCAATATCAAATCGGTTCTTGTACCATAGATCAGATTGCGGTTGCGATGGCGTGCCCCATTGTTGCCATCCATGAAACGAGAAACGAAATAGTTATATATGGCGGGGGAGTGCACTTTTCCAAGGAAAGATTAGAGGATGAAAAATACGGAACAATTTATGGAAAAGTAGTTGAGAAAAAAGGAAATATTTGGGGAAATTTAATTCCGGATATGTATCTTAAGAATCTGTCCCAGGAACACGGCATTGTTGCAGTGCCGAAATCGAAAGTCTCTGAATATGAGATAGGGGATTTGCTTTTGATACTTCCTGTGCATTCCTGCATGACTGGCAACCTGATGAAAGGGTATTTCACGACTGAGGGGAGAGTGATTGAGAGGATATGAGAAGAATGTTTTTGTTGACGAGGAATTTTTCCTTTTCAAATTTATGAATGTAATTTGATCATAAAGGCAACAATAAATGTAATAATTTAGGAAAGTTAAATATGCAAGATTTGATGACAATAAAAGAAGCAAGTATTTGGGCATCCGAATATATTGGTAAAAATGTTACACCATCAAATATATCATATTTAATTCAGTGTGGGAGAATATCAAGAAAGGAGATATGGAGGAAGTAATATGAAAAAATATAAAGTCGAATTAACAAGAACTTATATTATTACAATTAAAGCTTTGAACTTAGAATTGGCAAAGCAATATGCTGAATATTATATGGATAGTAGTAGGGATATTTCGTCTGAAAATGATAGAGAAGACAAAAGATTTAAGATTTATGATTCTGAAATGATGATAAACGAAGCTATGGAGAATATAAATACAAATGGATAAGAAAAAAAATACTGATATACTAGTTGAAAATTTTTTAGAGCAAGCGAGGAATTATCAAGCTAATGTAGAACAACTAAGAGTATTAAAAGCAAGAGTTTATCAAATTGCAGAGGCAAATGTTTTAATAAGAGCCGCTTCTGAAGGAAACAAAAGGTATTTCTTTGGAATTAACTATATTACTATTGAAGAAATTGCAAATTTAGATAACCCTTTTATTGCTTTCATTTGTGGTTCCATTGAGAGTACAATAATTATTCCTGCTCAATTATTATTTAATCATCTTTCCGAACTTAGTCATGATAGAAATGGTGAGTATAAAATAAACATTGATAATAATTTAGATATTGTATTAAAAGGCAGAGGGAATCGTTTGGATTGCAGACCTTTTATAAACTCATGGAAATTATTGCTAAGTCCATATCCTGCTAATTTTGTTAGAAATTCTGCAGAAGATAGTCTGCATTCAATTATGCAGGGCAGATTGCTTGAGATAGGGAACATAAGGGGTTTTAAAAGCTATTGCCCGGATAAATCGAAATTTTTTAATAACCGCAGACTATCTGAAATCTCAAGTGTGCCACAGTGCCCGAAACTTGAATTTTCAAATTATAATGCCCTAAGAAATATTGATGTTATTTGGTTTACAGAAAAAAATAAAAATCTTATTCCGGAGTATGCATTTGAAGTTGAATTGTCTACTGGTACTTGGTCTGGTGTAGGAAGAATGGCTACCTTAATTGATTATCGGCATGTTAATATGTATGTAATTTCGAATGATATAAGAAAATATAATCAAGTTATGCATTCATTTGCTGATTACAGTAAACGATACAAACATATTTCATCCGAAGCATTAGGTGATTTATATTCAGCGGAATTGAATCTCAAAGAACTTAGATATAAGATAGGACTTTAAGAAAAGAGGGGTCAACACAAATGAAGGAAAAAGAAAACATTTTCCAGATTTCAATTGAATGGGTGCAGTTAGAATCAAAAAAATTAATTGGTAGAAGATTGAACGATAATGAAATGAATTCTGTAAAAAAAGGTATTGAATCAGGACTACTTTTTGACATTGAGACAGTATTTAAAACTGCAATTGAGAATGCAATTCAATCTTAAAGGAATGCATATTTAAGAAGCGACTCGATGCGGAAAACTATATTTCATCAGGGAAAATTATTATTTCCTTTAAACCACTTCTATTTTTTCTCCAATTTATACTTTTCTAAAAATTTTTTTGAAAATTTTTTTGTAAAAAATTGACAATCCAAACAAGCGTAATATCTTATTGCCATATTAATAATACACGGGGGTTCACAATGGATACATTAACATTGAAGGTGCCGGAAGTGATAAAGACACTCCTTAATAGCGCTGCAAAAAAGCAGAGCATGAGCAAATCAGATATTGTCCGTCAGGCGCTTATAGAGTATTTTTCAAAGGATTCGACGACCGTTTCAGGTTCATTTCTCGATTGTGCAGAAGATCTTGCCGGTACAGTAAAAGCTCCCTCTGACCTTTCTACAAACAAAGCTCGTCTTGAAGGATATGGTTCGTGAAGCATAAAAAGATAATCGTCGATACGGGTCCGATAGTCGCTTTTTTAAATAAGAATGATCAATATCACGAATGGGCAAAAACTCAATTCTCATTGCTGGATCCTCCGCTAATTACTTGTGAATCAGTAATATCTGAAGCGTGCTATTTGCTTAAGAATTTTGAACACGGAGCGTCAAACGTTTTAGAATTAATTGAAAGACAGTTAATAATTATGCCCTTCGATCTTCAGTCTGAGATTGTATTGATAAAAAAACTTGTGGAAAAATATAAGAACATTCCCATGTCCTTAGCTGATGCCTGCCTTGTGAGACTTTCCGGGCAAATATCTGATAGTGTAATATACACGCTCGATACCGATTTCAGAATTTACAGAAAAAATCAAAGGAATATTATACCGCTTATCATTCCCGATACTATATAATTCGTATTGAGTATTTGAGAGAGAACAGTCAGATAAGTCTTCCCTTAAATCACTCCTAACTTCTTACCAACCTTTTTAAATTTTTCAAGTGCAATATTAAGTTGTTCGTCTGTATGGGTTGCCATAAAACTGGTTCTGATAAGGCAGTCATGTTCTGGAACTGCCGGAGGTATAACGGGATTGATGAACACGCCGTCATCAGCAAGCATGCGCCACATCTTGAATGCGGTCATCAGCTCTCCCACATGCAGCGGAATGATAGGTGTACAACTTGTACCGATATCATACCCCATATCTGTAAATTCTTTTTGCATATATCTGGTGATTTCCCACAAGCGTTCAATTCGCTCCGGCTCGCTCTCCATGATATCAATTGCAGCTATCACAGTGGCTGTAGAAGCAGGTGGAAGACTTGCGCTAAAGATGAGCGGACGGGAGAAATGCTTCAGGTAGTGCATAAGCACTTCGTTTCCTGCAATGAAGCCGCCGACAGATGCAAGGGATTTGCTGAAAGTGCCCATGATAATATCAACTTTATCTGTTAACCCAAAATGATTTGCAGTACCAGACCCGTTTTTGCCGAGCACACCGATCGAATGAGCATCATCGACCATTACCTGTGCGTTGTATTTCTGTGCCAGATGCACGATCTGGGGTAAATTTGCGATGTCCCCTTCCATACTGAATACACCGTCAACAACGATCAGTTTGGGTGTTTCTTCAACATTTTGCAATACGCGCTCAAGGTCATCCATGTCATTGTGATTAAAGCGGAGCATTTTACCGTAAGATAAACGGCAGCCATCTATGATACTTGCATGATCCAGTTTGTCGGTAATCAAATATTCACCACGCCCGACAATGGTGCTCAGCACACCGAGATTTGCCTGAAATCCTGTCGAATAAGCGAGCGCGGCATCCATGCCAACCAGATCAGCAAGGCGTTGTTCAAGTTCAATATGAATATCAAGAGTTCCGTTAAGAAATCGCGAACCGGCACAACCTGTACCATATTTTTTAATCGCTTTTTCAGCAGCTTCTTTTACTTTGGGATGATTGGTAAGTCCAAGATAGCTGTTGGAACCGAGCATCAGAGTTTTCTTTCCATTTACAACAACTTCAGTATCCTGTTCTGAATTGATTACGCGGAAATATGGATAAAAACCTTGCTCTTCAAGGATTTTTGCTTGTGTAAAACTGGCACATTTATCATAGAGATTCATGTAGTACTCCTTTTAAATTAACAAAGAATGTTGACTCATTGTTTTGGTGATTTTGTTAAATTTGATTTTCATTGCCCATATTTCAAAAATTTACTTTTCAGCTGTCAATAAATTCAGATTTGAACTTCCAGTAAAAATATTGACATTATCAATCCTAAAACAACAATTAATATAAACCTATGAAAAACAAAATCATACTCGTATTTCTTATAGTTATTTTGTGCACTTGCAGTCTTTTTGGTGCAGAAAAATCACGTCCTACAATTGGAGTGGTTTTAAGCGGCGGCGGTGCGAGGGGAATTGCCCACATCGGTGTGCTACGAGCTTTGGAAGAGTATAATATTCAAATAGATTTTATCGGGGGAACGAGCTTTGGCGCTCTTGTCGCTGCATTCTATGCCTCTGGATATTCCGTAGAAGAAATGCAGAAGATAATTGAGAACACAGAATGGAATATTGCAACTAATCCTGACAGGCAGCAATATTATTATTATTCCCGAAGGATCAATGAAGCGAATGTACTGAGAGTGAGATTTCAGGACTGGGAGCTGAAATTCCCGAATTCTCTGGGAAACAAACAGGAGATCGTCAGCCAGCTTGATTATTTTTTTACACGAGCGAATTATTTATGCAGAGGAGATTTCCTCAAACTGAAAATTCCGCTCTTTATTTCGACGACAGATATAAAAAATGGAGAAAATCATATCTTCACCCAAGGGGAACTTTCACAGGTTGTACAGGCGAGCATGACAGTACCTTTTCTGCTGTCTCCCACTTTGATAGATTCGATTTACTATGTGGATGGAGGAATTACCAATAACCTTCCTATCAGCAGCATGCGCGATATGGGAGCTGATATCATTATCGCTTCGAATGCCACAAATTACTTGGCAACAGATACCGACCTTACGAATATCGCGAGCTTTACAAACCAGCTTATCAATATAATGATGTTCTCAAAAATCAAAGATGAACTCGCACAGGCAGATATCATAATCAGACCTTCTACAAAGCATATAAAGAATACAGAGTTCTCACGATTTAAAGAATTGCTGACTCTTGGATACTATGAAACATATTCTCACATAGACTCCATTCTGAGCATTGTAAAACCGGATACGGGATATTGTGATGATGAAAAATCGTTAATTCCGATAGAGGGCAAGAAGATAATAATACAGGGCAACTCCCTTTTTTCAGATGAAGATCTATTGGGTGCCAGTGTTCCTGATTCTCTGAATTTCCTTCATGAGCTTGAAAATCATATAGAAGGTCATTACATAAAGAAAGGTTACTTGCTTGTAGAAATAGTCAAAACCTCGGTTTCCTCTGGCGAGATCGAGATAGAATTAACCGAGGGAGTTATAGATGATGTGAAGATTAGGGGTAATGCAGTGACTAATGATAACGTCATTTTACGTGAAGTTCACACCTATCCCGGCGATATGTTTAATATTTTCAATATTGAAAAAGATATTCAGCGAATCTACGGCACAAATTATTTTAATCTCGTCGATTTCACCGTGGAGCCACTCAGCAATGGCGCAGTGAATATTATATTCTGCGTATCCGAAAAGCCCTTTGGGATTATAGAGGCAGGCGCTCAGTATTCATCCCAACAGGGAGCTTCGGCTTTTGTTTCTATGGGACATGATAATTTATTTGGTAAAGGACATCTAATCCAATGGTATCTTCGATTTGGTGTTAAACGAAAGTATGGTGTACGCTTCAGCACAGATAGAATTTTTAAATCCAACTGGAACAATCTTCTTCATTTCTATCTCTACGATGATACTAAAAACGAGGAAAATAGGTACTGGAATTTTCGGTTGGAAAGCGGTTTCTTTGATGATACAAAACTGGGAATGCTCTCACTGATATTTGATTATCGAATCGCAAACTTGGAGTTTGATAAAAGGAGTTCCGGGATCGGCTTGCAGCTTCTCTTTGATAATTTCGATAACACACTGTATCCTACGAAAGGTCTTTATCGCAAAGCATCGTATGTTCGCTATGATAAAGCACTTGGGTCGCTTGACAATTTCAGCGAAATTCAATTTGAAAATGGTTTCAGTTTTTCTTTTCTCAAGAAATGGACCCTCGAGAATTGGTCTCGATTGTACCTTCATTACAGCGAAGGTGGGAATATACCGGAAAACAGACTCTTTTTCCATAAACCGGAGGATACATTCTACGGATTCAATTATGATGAAGTAAAGGGAGAGGATATTGTCTATGCTTCTCTAAAATTGCGATATCTTTTTCGAGATTTTGCACTCAGCGATCCGAGAAACCAGCTTTTTGGTGTTGCCAAAATTGGAATCGGTGATTTCGGGAACATCGGTTCCATGGAAGATTTTTGGAATATATTTGATAAGGGAGAGAAAATAGGATATTCGATCGGCGTGGAAATGACCACGATATTTGGTCCGGTTAAGTTTGCCTATGAGCAAAGCAAGCAGCACAGCTTCTGGAAATTTTCTATAGGATATTCTTTCTAATCCCGATCCACACCCTCTAAATCTTCATTTTTTTTATTCTTCTGACGAGAACTGTACACGATCATCTCTCCGAGCAAACCAAGTGAAATAAGTTGTACGCCAACAACGATCAGGAGGATGCCGAGAAAGAGTAGTGGTCTGTTGCTCAAGCTCATACCCAAAAATATTTTTTGTACTGCCAGCCACACACTGATTATAAATCCGATAAGCGAAATGATCAAACCGCTAGCCCCGAAAAGGTAGAGTGGGCTTCTCCGATATTTTGTGATCATAGTCACAGTAAGCAGGTCAAGAAAACCGCGTATAAATCTGCTGGTTCCATACTTTGATCTTCCGAACTTTCTTTTGTGATGAGTGACAACTATTTCAGTTACGGAAAATCCTTTTGACCATACTATCGCGGGAATATAGCGGTAAAGCTCACCATAAACATTGAGGGATTTTGCTGCTTCTTTGCGGTATGCTTTGTAGCCGCAGTTGTAATCGTGCAGACGCAGATGGAAAACCATCGATGTTATCAGATTAAAAATTTTTGAGGGCCAGCGCTTCGTAATCGGATCTTTTCTCTTTTTTTTCCATCCGGAAACAAGGTCATTTCCCTCTTCTATCTTTTCTATAAAGCGTGGGATTTCCTGCGGATCATCCTGTAGATCAGCATCCATTGTGAATATGATATCACCTTGAGCTTTGTCGAAACCTGCTTGCAGCGCTGACGCTTTACCGAAGTTAGTTCGGAATCTGATTGGTTTAATATGGGTATCTTGCTGAGCTATCTCTTTGATAACAGCATATGAATTATCAGTGCTGCCATCATCAATAAAGATGATCTCATACGAGGTGTCCGGAATATTTTCTATGATCTCTTTATGTAACTCTTTGAGACTTTTTTCTTCATTAAAGATCGGGATCACAAAGGAAAGTTTCATGTCGTCTCCTTATATAAACATATATATGACTGTCATTGCCAGGGCGGAAAGTATCGGAATGCTAATGTTATCATTGATGTGAAGATCTACAGATTCGACAACCGATGCGACAAGCGCTCCAAGGATTATCAGTATTACTGCCAGCTCGGGATGTGCACAATCATAAGAAAATACGCGCTTAAGAAATAAAAAGTAACTTAGGAGCCCCCACACAGAGCAGCTGATGAACGCGCCGATAAAGCCCTCAAGGGATTTCTTAGAATGGATAAATTTTCTTCTCCCCATAGAAAGTCCGACATAAGCAGCAAAGGTGTCACCTATAACAAGATAAGATATTGCAAGATAAGCAATTTCCTTAGAAAAAACTGCGATTACAACAACGGATGATGTGAGTAGATAAGTTCCACCGGTGTGCCTGCTCACTTCAGAATCTCTGAGGTGTGAACCGAAAAGCTTAAGAAAATGGTGTCGATATTTCGGACTCTCAATCCGGGCAGAATCCCATACCACGGATCCGATCGCAAAAGGAAGGAGTATGGCTATTGCAAGAAGCTGGTTTTTTACTACAAGGTAATAGAGCACAGGAATAATGATCGCAAAGAGGTGCGTGAGCTTCCTGTAAATTTCATTATGACTAATCGGTCTAATTTCTGTTACCATCGTGTTTATCTCCGAGAGGGAGAATTATTTGTCAAATATTTGAAGATAATGAAGGGATATAATGATTTTGTTTGATTACTAATACCGTAGTAATTTTTTCATAGAAGGATTGAATAAAAATATTCCTTTGCCTTAAAGATCGCAGTTTTTTTATCGAAATCCTGCGCAAGAAATGCAGTAATCGCAGACGAGATAAGGCAACCGGTCCCATGAATGTGTGATAAATGTTTATTCGGATTTGGGAATACATCGATCTCATTTTCTTTTACAAGATAATCTGTAATAGTGCTTTGATCTTTGAGATGACCACCTTTGGCAAAAACATAGGAATCATATCTTTGAGAAATCTCTTTTGCTGCAGATATGAGTTCGTCCTTATTTGAAATCGAATAGCCGCTTAATTTTTCTAATTCAGGAATATTTGGTGTAATAATATCAGCGACGTTAAGAAATTCATCTTTCATGTAAGTATAACTCTCTTTATCAAGAAAGGAGTATTCGTCGTTTGCTTTCAGGATGGGATCGATCAGAATATTTTTCGCATCGTATTTTTTCAGATAATACGAGATGCATTCCATGATTTTTTTATTAAACACCACTCCGATCTTAAGAGAGGATATAGAAAAGTTTTCGAGGACAGTTTTCAACTGGATTTTAACTTGTTCTACAGGCAATGCTTTAGCATAATAAACTTTTTTTTCGTTTTGAGCTGTAATGCCGGTTACTACAGAAAGACCATCTACTCCAAGATCATGAAATGTTTTAATGTCTCTTTGAATGCCAGCACCACCAGATGTATCACTCGCGGCAATTGTTAAACAAACAGGTTTGAAGGTTTGAAGGTTTGAAGGTTTGAAGGTTGGAAAGTTGGGAGTTTCGGAATCTTTTTTCATTTTAAGGATTTAAGATAATTAATGAGAGATTGAATTTTGCCCGAGAGTGTCTTGCAAATGGTATTAAATGAATCATAATCTTCTTTGGAGATATAGCCAATTATATGAGAAATGTATAACTGAGATCTTAGCTCACCGCAAGATCCTTTTGCAAAGAATAAAAATCTGATAAACTCTTTTTGTGTCTCTCTCTCAAAACCTTCAGCAATATTTGAAGATATTGAAAGTGAACTCCTTCGAATTTGATCCTTCAAAGTAAAATCATACTTAAATTTATCAGAGTTTGTGATTTGATACATTTCAATTGCCAGTTCAACAGCCTCTTTCCATGTATCAATCTCCTCAATACACTTAAAAGTACTCATGATTTATCAGCTTTCATATTTCGAACTTTTTAACCTTTCAACTTTTCAACTTTTTAATCCTTAAACGTTTTTATCGCACAGAGCTTTCCGCACATTGTGCACACATCTTCGGAGAAATCTTCACTAGCTTTGCGCCTTTGCTTGGCGAGAAACGGATCGATTGAAGTTTCGTACTGTCCCTCCCAATTAAATTCAGAACGGTATTTAGAAATCTTGTTATCTCTATCCATGCTATTGGGTATACCGCAAGCAATATCAGCAGAATGAGCAGCAATTTTCGCAGCTATCACACCTTCGCGCACATCGTCCTTTGTAGGTAAGCATAGATGCTCTGAAGGGGTAACATAGCAGAGAAAATCCGCACCGTAATATGCTGCAAGGGTGCCGCCGATAGCACTTGTTATATGATCATAACCAGGTGCAATATCTGTTGTGATCGGACCGAGCACATAGAAAGGAGCGCCATGACAGAGGGATTTCTGCAAGCGCACATTTGCTTCGATCTGATGAAGAGGTACATGCCCGGGACCTTCGATCATTGATTGCACATCAGCTTTCAGGGCTCGCTGCTGCAATTCACCGAGAGTAATAAGTTCATGAAACTGACCTGCATCACTGGCATCGGCAAGGCATCCCGGTCTCAATCCGTCGCCCAAACTGAGTGTCACATCATATTTGTAGGCAATATCCAGCAATCTGTCATAATATTCATAAAGGGGATTTTCCTTTTTGTGAATTTTCATCCATTTAATGAGAAGCGATCCGCCTCTACTTACCACGCCGAGCAAGCGGGGCTGTTTTCTCATAGCTTCAACTGCCTTTTCTGTAATTCCGCAATGAACAGTGATATAATCCACTCCTTCATCACACTGCTTTTCAATTGAATCAAAAAGCTGGTTAACAGTCATTTCTGTGATATCATGATCTTTTTCAAGAAGTTCTGCTGCAACTTGATAGATCGGTACTGTTCCGACCATAATCGGCGACTGACCCAGGATTGCTTTACGAATTGTTGAAAGATCTCCCCCTGTAGAGAGATCCATCACACTGTCGGAGCCGTAAGCTACTGATACTTTGAGTTTTTCCAATTCTTCCTGCACATCAAAATGATCGGGAGAAGTCCCAATATTTGCATTTATTTTTGTGCGAAGTTTATTCCCGATTCCTACCGGTTCGAATTTTCTTCTTATATTTTTGGGAATAACTATATGACCTGCAGCAATTTCATCTTTGAGCCATTCCACTTCTCGGTGTTCATCATTGGCGACAAGTCGCATATCCTCAGTGATCGTTCCTTTTTTTGCTTTTTTAAGTAATGTCATAGTACCTTCTTAATACAAATTTATAAAAAATTTAATGTTTATAGAACAAATATCTTCTGCATCCAATCACACACCTCATCGAGTTTAAAGAGTTCATCAAAGAATTTCTGTTTAAATGCAAACGGGGTGAAGGTCTCTCGTGCTGATTTTTCTGCTGCTATTTCATACACAGCAAGACCGGCAGCACATGCTTTTCCGTAATCTTCTTCTATGGCGCAGAAGCAGCCGAGAACAGAAGTGGCCATGCATCCGGTTCCAACGATCTGCCCCATCAAAGGATGTCCGTTCTTCACAACATATACATCATTTTCATACACAACAATATCTTCTGGAGCAGTGATAACGACCGCTGCCTGCCTGTCTTTTGCCAGATTCTTTGCAACCTTCACAAGATCGAGTTGAACATCAACTGCCTCGACTCCCCTTGTAATAACGTCCTCACCGGCAAGTTTTCCGATCTCAGAAGCATTTCCCTTGATGATATCAATGTGGCATTCGTCAAGTAGCTCAAAAGCTTTTTTATCACGAAATGGAGTGGCGCCAACACCAACAGCATCGAGCACAACAGGAATTCCCTTTTCATTCGCGGCTTTTGCAGCGATCTTCATCGATTCGACCAATTCTGTGGTTAGTGTTCCGATATTCAAAACCAGCGCATTCGATAATTTTACCATATCGGAAACTTCTTCAGGAGCATGTGCCATGATTGGTAAACCGCCTGTGAGCCGAACAATGTTTGCACAATCTGCAATAGTAACCCAATTTGTGATATGATGGACAAGGGGATTCGTATTTCTTATTTTCTGCAAATATTTAAAAAGTGGTAAATGGAATTCTTGCATGTTTGCCTCATTTCGCATTGTATTCTTTGATAATATTCTGAATTTTATGGATTTCTTTCTCTGGGTTAGGAGCAGTTAGGATCGCTGAAATAATTGCAACACCATGTACGCCCGTTTCCAGAATGCTTTCTAAATTATTCGCGCTTATGCCCCCAATGGCGACAATCGGAATTGTTGTGTTGTTCACAATTTTTTTAAGGTTTGTCAGTCCAATTGGTGGTGGAGTATCCGGTTTTGTCTGAGTGACAAATATTGGACCTACACCGAGGTAATCTGCTCCCAACTTTTCAGCTTCAATAGATTCTTCAAGTGTCATTGTGCTGACACCAATGATTTTATTGGGCATTCGTTTTCTGATTTCGAGATAGTTTTCATCATGTTGACCAACATGGATGCCGTCTGCATCAGAGAAAAGAGCGACTTGAGGGATATCATTAACGATAAAGCAGGTGGAGCTTTTTGCTGTCAGTCTTTGCATTTTCCGGGCGTTATATTTCATGCTTTGTAGAGAAGCATTTTTATCCCGGTATTGAATGATCGATACATCGTTCCGAATAGCCATTTGAGTATATTTTTCAAACGCTCTCGTGTACATTCCATCTATAATGAAATAAAGGCCCATCTTTTTTGGTAACGTTTTCATAAAGTCCTTTCAAATAAAAAAACCGGTTCATCAACGATGCCCGGTGAACTTATTCCTACGCCAGCATTATCTGGATCAGGTTCGAAGGGTATGTTCTCAGCTCACAAGAGCACCCCTGATGAAAGGATAGTATTTTGCTATCCGACTATTGTGTCAAATTTATGTTTAGAGATAGATCTTGATAAGTTCTTTAACGAGAGAAGGTTTATTTCTAACTGCAGTCTTAAAAAGCTTAAAGAGAGTGAGTTTTTCTTGTGGGATATCATGAAGAAGCCCTACAGTCTTGTTTAATTCATCATCGGTAAAGTCGAAGAAAACTTCTTTTAATTTGTAATGTACTTTTTGATGATTTCCTTTTTCTTTCATCCATTGCTTATGATATTTTTTCAGAAATTTATTTGAAAAATCTTCTTTTTTTATTGCCTCTGCCGCGACAGTTCCCGCGATACTTCCCGCGACAAGAATATTACTCAATCCGCCACCTGTAACGGGATTCACTTGCCGTGCAGCATCTCCTACCAGCATCAAATTATCACGGGTGATTTCAGGAAGGGTTTTTGCAGTTGGAACTGCTCCTGCAATAAAGGAGAGAGAGCTGCTTTCCGGAAAATTTTTCTCAATAAAGTCATCAAGGTAATGCTGTGCATTTTTACCATTGCTTTTATCTGCTCTTAAGCCGATACCGACGTTTGCAATGTTTCTCCCCTTTGGAAATACCCACACATAACCGCCTGGCGCGATTTCATTCCCGAAATAAAAATGAGTAAGCTTATCATTTAAATTAATATCAGTAAGCAGGTATTGAACACTCGGTTCTATGTCTTTAAGTGTAAGTGTTGTATCAATTCCAGCTAACTTACCGATCCGTGATTCCGTACCGTCTGCACCAACAATAATATGGGCTTTTACCTGTTTTTCTTCTCCATGATGAGTAAATATAACACCTGAGAGTTTATCATTATCGTATAGCAGGCCATGGGCATCTGCTTTAGTAAGAATATCTGCTCCGTTTTTCGTAGCTTGTTCACAAATGAATGCATCAAACAGGCGGCGTTCAAGCACATATCCATCGCCAACAGCCCCTGCGGTCATAATGCAGAACTGTCCATTTGGAGCATAGAGTTTTGCCCCATCGATCTTTTGGGCTATCCAGCGTTCATCCGGCTGGAAGAATTTCTCAAGCCCTCTTTTAGAGATGCCTTCAGCGCAGCGAACTGGAATACCGACTTCCCGGTCTCGCTCAAGAATGAGTACTGAAGCTCCATTCTTTGCTGCATAGAGAGCTGTCATGCTGCCTGCAGGTCCACTGCCAACTACTACAATATCATAAAATGGTCTAATCTTCATCAGAAACCTCTTCGATAGCAGAGATGGGGCACACAATATAACAGTTGGCACACCCGATGCATTTTTCGGAAAGGATTGTCGCCCTCTGCTCGCTCATGATTATCGCATCCTGAGGACAAACTGAAGCACAGCAGGCGCATACGTCACATAAAGATTCGATCACTTTATATTTCATAATTTAAGCTTCAAAATTATATTTGATATCAAGATTTCTAATTGCGTTTGTTTCGTCAAGTCTTGTAGCTGGAGTATTCTGCGGAGCTTCCTTGAGAAGCTCAGGATTTTCCTTTGCTTCCTGGGCTATTTTCAGCATTACTTCAGCAAAAGTATCCAGCGTTTCCTTGCTTTCTGTCTCGGTTGGCTCAATCATCAGCGCTTCATGGACAATGAGAGGGAAATAAATTGTGGGTGCATGGAAACCATAATCAAGAAGTCGTTTGGCAATATCGAGTGTTCTAACACCATACTCTTTAAATTTTTTTCCACAGGCAACAAATTCATGCATGATATTTTTCTGGTAGGGGACAGGATATTCGGAGAGCAATTTTGCCATCAGGTAATTGGAATTAATCACAGCATTTTCTGCAACGCGCTTCAAGCCCTTATCTCCCAGCATTTTTAGATAAATGTATGCACGAAGCATAACGAGAAAATTTCCAAAGTAGGAATGCACTTTTCCTATTGAATATTTGGCATCGTAATCAAGATAATACACATCATTTTTTTTCTTCACAACAGGCACGGGTAAATAGTCCACTAATTTTTCACTCACACCGATACCACCTCCTCCTGGACCACCCCCGCCATGTGGAGTTGAAAAGGTTTTATGCAGGTTGAAGTGTACAATATCAAAGCCCATATCTCCGGGTCTGATGTAACCCAGCATTGCATTGAGATTTGCACCATCCATATACATGAGACCGCCAACCGAATGAACTAGTTTTGCTATTTCTTGTATGTTGGTTTCGAATACTCCAAGAGTGTTTGGGTTTGTAAGCATGAAACCTGCAACATCATCACTCAGTACATCTTTTAATACTTCAGTATCAACCTTGCCGTCCTCATTAGATTTTATCTCTATTACTTCCATGCCATGTAATGCGGACGTAGCTGGATTAGTGCCATGTGAGGAATCGGGCATGATGATCTTGGTGCGATGCTGTCCTTTGTTCTTATGATAATTATAAATGATATTTACGCCGGTAAATTCTCCATGTGCACCCGCAACAGGTTGAAGTGACACAGCCGACATTCCGGATATTTCTGCAAGATCCTGCTGAAGTTCATACATTACCTGCAACGCACCTTGTATTGTATCTTCCGGCTGCATCGGGTGTATGTCCGTAAATCCGGTAATAACATTAACAATATCATTGATCTTTGGATTATATTTCATTGTGCATGAGCCAAGCGGGTAGAACCCTTTCTCGATGAAATGATTTTTATCCGATATTTCTATGTAGTGTCGGACTGTATCCAGTTCACTTACTTCAGGAACACGGGGAGGGTCTTTACGAAGAATATCATTCGGGAAGATTTCAGAGATGTTGTTGTCGATTTCACATTTTGGAAGGGTGTAACCTTTTCTGGTTTTTATGCTTTTTTCAAAAATTGTTTTTGTTGCCATGTTACACCTCCTCCACTAATTTCTCAAGCTCATTGACAAAGGCATCGAGCTCCTGCTTTGTACGCTTCTCGGTAACGGCGATCAGTAGCTGATTTTTATATCCATACTGTGAAATATCAACTCCAGCAAAATATCCTTTATGCTTCATCTTGGAAATTATTTCAGATGGTGGGATTGGTGTTTTTACTGCAAATTCCTTGAAGAACGGTGCTGTATTTGCTGCTTGAAATCCATTAATCTGGCAGATTTTATCATGAAGATAATGTGCTTTGATCGTTGATTGATCTGCAACTTCGCGCAGTCCCTGCTTACCCATCAGCACCATATACACCGTTGCTGCAAGCGAGCATAGTGACTCGTTTGTGCAGATATTCGAGGTGGCTTTTCCTCTTCGGATATGTTGTTCGCGAGCTTGCAGAGTGAGCACATATCCTTTTTGTCCGTTTGTATCAACTGTAGCCCCGACAATCCTGCCCGGCATTTTCCTGATAAGTTTTTGATTTACAGCAAAGAATCCCAAAAGAGGTCCGCCAAGATTCTGCATATTTCCCAGCACCTGCCCTTCACCTACTACAATATCAACATTGTATTTTCCGGGGGGATTGAACAGCAGCAATGATAGTGGATCGGTAGAGACGATAAAAAGTGCTTTCTTATTTTCATGAATGAGCGGCTCGAGGGCTTCGAGGTTTTCTATTACGCCCAGAAAGTTTGGTGATGGAATGAGCACTGCGGAAACATCGTCAGTCATTTCCTGCATGAGTTTCTCCATGTCGATCCTGCCATTTTTTTGTGGAATATATACGATCTCCGGATCAAGAGGTTTGATGTATGTTTCGATGACCTGCTTATAATGAGGGTGGATCAAGCTGGAGATGATGATCTTTTTGTTCTTATTATGACGAAGTGCCAGTATGAGCGATTCTGCACAGGCAGTTGCTCCGTCATACATAGATGCATTCGAGGCATACATGCCTGTCAGTTCGCAGATTAAAGTCTGGTATTCATAAATAAATTGCAATGTCCCCTGGCTGACTTCTGCCTGGTACGGTGTATAGGCGGAATAAAACTCCGGACGGCCGATAACATAATTGACCGCAGCGGGAATAAAATGATCATAAATGCCCGCACCGAGGAATGACACTAGCTCTGAGGTATTGATATTTTGTGCTGCCAGTTCCTGCACTTTTTTTGTTATTTCAAATTCGGAAAGCGGTTCATCGAGCTTAAGAGGGTGTTTGATCAGAAGTTCATCAGGAATGCCCTTCAACAGGTCTGCAAAGGAAGCGACCCCGATCTCTTCGAGCATCTGCTTTCGCTGTTCATCAGTATTGGAAATAAATGGCATGAATACTCCTTAAATAATGGATTATATACTACTATATGAATTTGTGAAAATTTTATCGGCTCAAATCGAGTGTCAAATTTTATTCAATATAACACATGTGTCGTTTAAAGATTTTATGGACAAGATAATGCACAAAATAAATATGTAGCCCTGCTTTAAATAAAATAGTGGAGAAAAATAATGAAAAAACTAATGATTCTTGTTTTTATGTGTATGCTCATGGGTTCTGTTTTTACTGTACTGAATGCCGACATATCAAAAGAGGTGGACGCACTTCAGATCTATACAGAGGAGTTTCCACCATTGAATTTGATGGTGGATGGACAATTAACAGGTCAAGCAACAGAAGTGGTTCAAGAGATTTTAAAGAGGATGGATGTCGATAAGGATATTACACTTCTGTTATGGTCAGATGCATATCAGAAGCTCGTGAATGAGCCCAATATTGTGTTGTTCTCAACTTCTTTGATATCAGAGAGGAAAGATCTTTTCAAATGGGTGGGACCTCTCAGTTCTGCCGAGATATATTTTTATACTTCAAAGGATTGCACACTTAATTTAAAAACGTTCGATGATGCGAAGAAAGTACTCAAGATAGCAGTATTGAAGGACTATGCAATTGCAGGAATTCTGAAAGAAAAAGGATTTACAAATCTCGTTGAATACAATACAATTCAGGATATTTTAACACAATTGATAAGTGGCGAAGTGAACCTTTTCCCCTGCTCGAATTTGGTCTTGAGCAGCGAACTGAAAAAACTCGGGATAGATCCGGATGAATTGAAAAAAGCACTCTTCATTACTTCGGAACTCGAATACATTGCGTTTTCAAAATCAACATCGGATGAGTTTATCCAAATGTGGCAAAATCATCTTGATGATATGAAGAATGATGGGACTTTTAACGCGATCTTTACCAAGTGGCTTCCGAATGAAATTTCGCCGGGAATTCTTCAGATATTTACTGAGGATTATCCTCCTCTTACGTTTCAGAAGAATGGTGAGATTACGGGTTTTGGAACTGAAGTAGTGCGTGAAATTATTACCAGACTCGATATTCCAGACAATATCCGCATTTCTTCTTGGGAGAACGGTTATCACCTTTGCCTTGTCAATCCTAATTTTGTGCTCTTCACAATGAAGAGAACTCCTCTTCGGGAAAAGCTTTTCAATTGGGTGGGCCCAATCGGTTCGAATCGCACGATTTTTTATGCGAAGAAGGGTTCGAAAATTAAGATTAGCAGCATGGAAGATGCAAAAAAAGTTGGGAAAATTGCCACATGTTCCGCATGGTTTTCCGAGCAGGATCTTAAAGATGCTGGCTTTAAAAACCTGTTAAGTTCACCTAATCCGGCTGAGAATGTTCGTCAGTTAGTCGAAGGGGAAGTTGAACTTTCGATATTTACCGACATTACTATTCCTGAAATTGCCAAGCAGGCAGGATATTCCATAGACGACCTTGAGCCTGTTTTCACAGTGAGTTCAGGTGATTTCTACATTGCAATTTCAAAAGGAACACCGGAGCATGTCATTGATGAATGGCAACAGGCCTTTAATGAGATCTACGAAGACGGAACATTGGAAAAACTATATGAAGAATGGCTTCCAAACAGCAAACTTCCCGAATTAAAATAGAGATAATTTAGAAAAATAAGCAATTATGGGATGCACGTATGTGTGTCCCTTTTTTTATTTCGAAATCGAGGAAACCGAAGCAAAAAGAATAAACCACATAGGAATATCCATTTATAAAAAAGTAAATCACCGTAAAAAGAGGGATGTCATTCCCACCTTGATTGGGAATCCAGCATTGAATATGTTTTTTATAGCTCACGCTCTAATAAATAAAAAAATGCCCTTCTCCCCTCGTTCCCCAATCTCATTGAAAAATTTGACAAACATTCTTGTTCATAAAAAACTTACCGGTAAGTAAGGAGCATCATGAAAACGAAAGAAGTCATAATTAGAACAGCGCTCAAGCTCTTCTTGTCAAAGGGTTTTAATGAAACCTCGATGAATGAGATTGCGCGTGAAGTGGGCGTTTCAAAACCTGCAATATACCATCATTTTAAGAATAAAGATGAACTGGTCCAGGCAATTTTTGATTATTTCACACAAAAAATCATGAGCTGGGGAACGCAGTATTATGCTGATTGTACCACTTATGAGCAAAAAGTGAAAATGATGTTTGCCGCAACTCCGCTTTTCATGAATATAGAAAATGTATTGCTTGAGGATAATGCACCCGATCTGCCCTATAGCTATAACACGTTTCTCCTGCTAATGAGTAGAATGAAAGCAACGTATAAATCGCGAATTTCGCAAGACCTTTGTAGGACACGGGGAAAAGTAATTGAAATGCTCGCCGGACTACAGCAGGAAGGGATCATACGTGATGACATCAATCCTGAAGCACTCTCGCTCATGATGCATTCGATGATAGAGGGACTGTCATTTATAGGTGAACTAATCGATCCTAGTGATGTGTCTGGAGATAGTGAAAAATTATATAACACATTTTGGAAAATGATCAAAAATGAGAACTAATAATACAAGGAGTTTGCATGAACAAAGTAAAAAACTACTTACCCTTTTTTCTGATAATTTTTATCTTCATCTGTGGAGGACTTCATGCACAGATAGAGTTTATTGAACAGCTCAGAGGTGGTGTGCCGGAACCAATCACCAAAGTGGTGTGCCCGTTTAACCTGACCCGATCTCATGTCATAGAATTACCGGTCAAAATCAATAATTTGGATGAGGAGCTCACGTTCGTTTTCGATACCGGTGGAATTACGATAATTGATAGAGAACTGGCGCAAAAGCTTGGGCTCGAGGTCGATTCTATGATGACTCCTATGCAGGTTATGTACAACACGCGCACGAACAGCATCAAGTGTGATGGACTCGAAGTAAAGGATTTCAATATGACTGTCATGGATTTCAAGAAGACCTTTGCCCTTGGAAATGATGGACTTGAAGGAATGATAGGACCGGATTTTATCCGATTCTTCCGAACCACAATAGATTACCAAAATAAAGAACTTATATTTGAAAATAATGACATACCTCTTGAAGTAGAAACATCTAAACAGCACCTTCTCGATATGGAGATCATGATGCCGTATTATCCAAGTGTGCAGATGCAGATAGGTGAATATTTCCCGATTATGGGAAGGATCGATACGGGATTGCATTATCCAATTGTGCTTCCTACCGCTTTTATTGAACAGCTGCCTGAAGACGAGCAAAGCAAGCTCATTGCATGTAAAGGGTTTTTTGCGAAATGGCCCTTTACAGAAACACATGAAAATTATCTCTACAAATGCAATGAAATTTCAATCGGTGATATACTATTGAATAATGTTGGAATTATTTTTGCAGAATTTCCCTTTAATGATAGTGCACTCCTTGGTAAGGATTTTCTTGAGCAGTTCGTGACCACACTCGATTTTCCAAACAGGAAAGTACTTATGAATGAAATTGAAGAATCATCAAAAGATATTTTATTTTCGACAGGGATCAATGTGCGAAAACTCGATGATGGAAACTTCAAGATCGTTGGTTTGTGGGAGAACTCCCCGGCTGATAAAGCAGGTGTTGAGATTAATGATATTATCCTTGAAGTGAATGGAAAAAACGCTGCTGAAATTGAGACTGGAGAGCTCTATTTAATGAGATTTGATTCGAATATAAAAGAACTTCTCGTAAAAGTACAAAAACCGGAAAGCGAAGAAGCGAAAGAGATTTTGTTGAAGAAAGAGTATTTGATTGATTAAGTTATAAGGTTTGAAAGTTCGAGAGTAGGGGCTGAACTGTTCAGCCCTTTTTTGATACAAAGATCATAAGACCTTACGAATGGTTGACTTGTCCGCCCACCGGCGGAAGACCTTCGCAATGGTTTAAAGACTCAACCTAAGTTGCACTTGGGCGCGCTTGTAAATTGTTCATTTTAGTTCTGATAATTCTAATATAATATATCTTCATTTTCTCCATGATGAGAAAACGAAGCAAAAGAATCAGCCGCTGATCAAGAAAATACTAAAATTATGTGGATTCAGCTAAAAGAAAAAAACTCGTTTCACTCAGACAGTTTTTCTTTTTCAACGCTTCTCCCCAAAATTTCTTAACGCATTTTCTTAATATGCGGGATAAAGATTTTTTCATAAGGATGAAAAAATATCATTGATCCATACAACAAGAATATGGAAAGAGATGTCATAAAACAATTTGTAGGGGCTGAATATTCAGCTATTAATAAACACGGATTGGGTTGAACTATCGAGAATAAAAGTTTGCGAATGGTTGACTTGTCCGCCCGCCGGCGGAAGACCTTCGCAATGGTTTAAAGAAAATTTCTCTCGTACCTAAGTTGTACTTGGGTACGCTTTCACACATTACTACTCCTGGGGTAAATCACCCCACAGGATTTTCTATTTGACAATTAACTATCCTTTCCGCTTTTTGTCATAAAAAGGATAAATTACTATGAAAAAACATCTGGCTATTAAAGTGGTTTTCATTATCCTGATTGTTATCATTGTCACTGCTATACTGATCTTATCAATAAACTTCCATCCAAAGACCAATAAAGACCTGACACAGAATACAGCTATCATGATAGACAAAGTAAAGGCGTCACATGTTCCTTTAGTTCAAAGATATCCTGCTCGATATGATCTGCTCATCAAAGCTGCAGAAAAAGGTTTGGATAATATTCAGAGTTATGCATTGCCAAATTTTTTCGGTCAGGATTATTTCAAAGGATACTCCGATATGAATACTTATAAAGCGCTCACGTTTCCACAGGATCACAAAGCGCAACTGGATTTTCAATTTGGCTGGTATTTCTGGTCAGGAAATTTTCTGGATGAAAACAATAACGTGGTTGATGTAGTCGTCGTGTTTTTCAGACGTGCTTTATATCCGCCGCCAATTGCATCAGAATTGGGAATATCCGATATTGAAAATCAGCTTGTTCAAACTGTTGTTGCTGTCAATTATGCTGATAAAAATCTGCATGTCACAGGAAGTAATCCTATTATTTCCGGAACGGGTGGAAAAATAGTGTATGAAATAGAACCTTTCTTAGCCCGGATAGGGGAGAATAGCGCACAGAGTCTTCAAAAAGACAAGATGTTTCCGATGAAAATTGTCGTTAATGATCCGGACAAAGAATTGAAAATTGATCTCAACCTCACAGAGAGCAAACCTCTTTTACTTCAAGGTGATGAAGGCAAAATCCCTTCGATTTTCGGTTTGGGAACCTGGTATTATTCATATCCTAATATCAAAACAAACGGCTCGGTCACGTATCAGGGAGAAACCAGAGATCTTACCGGCAAGATGTGGATGGATCACCAATGGATGTCCGGCATCTCACCAACCGGTTATCCAAAAAACATTGCGGTTCAAGCGCTTGCCACGATCATAAGCGGATTTAATGGCAAAACTCCGAAGTCATTTGGCTGGGATTGGTCCGATGTCCAGTTTGAGGATAACACCGAAATTACCTTTGCCAGTCCTCATTCCGATAGAACAGAGGAGTTACAAAACATGGGAGAAAATCCTCCGGCAAATACCACGCGCGTAATTTCCGGAAAATATATTAATGAAGATGGAAACAGCGAAGTGATAAATGGCTCGGTCACGATCAATAATTGGATGCGCAGTCCCAGATCACATGCCTGGTATCCCAATGGCTGGGAAGTGAAATTCCCTGGTAAAAATCTGGAATTTACCATGAAATCGACAGTTGACGACCAGTTTATATATTCCGTTGCGAGTGAAATTCGTGAAGGCGGAACAATCGTGAAGGGCACGAAAGATGGAAAAGAAATATCCGGCTATGGATTTGGTGAAGGCGTTAATTATTCAGGACGGGATTTTCCTTTGAAAGAAAATATGGCTTTGTTGGGAATTGAAGATAATGCTGGAAACCGCAAATTGCTCCAGGCAAGTCCTCCTGACACCTGGTTGGTGATCCAGAGTACAATAGTTTTAGCTGCCTTTGTTGCATTATTTATTTCTATTATTCTTATTATAATTATTCTGGTTAAGAAGAAACATATTCAAAAAGTATAAACATCCATAAAGGAGATAATGAAGGCGCTATTTTTCCGCATCAAGATCATTGAATATTTTATAAAATATAAGGAGGACAATATATGAATAATGTATTATTGCTCATTATTATTTTAGTTTTATGTGTAATACTGGTATTTATCTTCTACTATTCGTTATTTAGAAAGAATAGTAAACTGGGGATTAACCCTAAACGGATTACCTGCCCGAATTGTAAAAAACCATTACCTTTTGTCCGGATTCCTAAAAACCTGCGGCAGGCATTGTGGGGCGGAAGCACGTGTCCTTATTGTGGAACAGAAGTGTATAAATGGGGAAGAGAGATACCTAAGACATAAATAGTAGGGATTTATTAATGCAACCCATTATTCTCGTACCCAAAAGTCTCTTTATCAGGGCGTAATTCAATGAAGACTGGTTTGGGAGCGCATTGTGAAGGATGTACCTGCACCTACACCATTTTAATATTTTCCGAGTAGTCATAGATAATCCCGAATGGAACATGCCCAACCTAATTTTGTAAGGGATAGGATGACAATAACTATTTGACAAATAATGTTTGATCTCTCTCTTTTGCCTTAAACATAGATTTGAGGTATGATTTTCTTATGAGAAGTAAAAATAGAATTGATTTACAAAGCTGTTCGAAGAATGCGATGAAGGGAAAAATAAAAGAATGATCTATTCGTATATCAACCCAATATTTAATGCTAAACGTAATATGTCGTTAATTATGTAGGTAAAGCATTTAAAGATGGCATTTGAAGAATTTAAATTATGTATTAAGCCAAAGTCAAACTTTACTATTTGGAGGTATATGAATTTAGAAAAATTTGAATCTTTACTTCAGAATAATGCTTTGTTCTTTTGTAGAGCAGATAGATTTTCTGATCCCTATGAAGGTTCAATTCCAAGGAGAGAAGCAGAATACAGAATAAAAGAATATGCTAAAATTTCTGCATTTAGTGGTAATGACTTTGATCCAATAAAAGCACAAAAAGGCATTGATGGCATTTCAAATCTACACATACTATTTAAGAAACAACATATTATTAACTGCTGGCATATAAATAATGTGGAAAACGATTCAATGTGGCAACTATATTTAAAAAGTAATGAGGGAATAGCAATAAAAACCACAGTTGATAGATTATTGAGGTCATTTTCTAATACCGATGAAAAGATATTATGTAGTATCATTCGTTATTTAGATTATGAAAATGACAAATGGTATGACAAAGATGAGTACCCAATAAGCTCATACAATATGTTTATACCTCTTGTTCACAAAAGAAGAGAATTTAAACAAGAAGAAGAGATTCGGTTGATTAACAAAATAGAAAAATATAGGGATTTGGATAAGTTCTGGGAACAACAACCTAATCGAAAAGGAAAGAATATAAACGTAGAAATTGAAAAACTAATTGATATAGTTTATTGTCCTCCAACGAGTGATGATTATCAAATAGATGAAATTAGAAAAATTATTTCCAAGTATAATTTTGATATTAAAGTTCTGAAATCAGAACTATCTAAAAAACCATACTACTAAGAGAATATATAAACACTTTAAAACAATAAATATAGGTCATTGGGCGAACAGTAGTAAATTTGAAAATGAATACAATTAATAAAATATTTAGCGGTCTGAAAGTGAAATGCGATGAAATGCCAAACGCCACATATTCAAATGGTTAGCATTTATTTAGAAACAACCTCAGAATTCTATCGCGATAGTGAGAGAATTTTGTAATTTTAATTTCTCTCGTAGTTGTGAAAGAAAAAAGGAAATAGAATATGAATGAATTAGAACTGAACAATTAACTAATTTACAAAAAAAAGGTATTAATATGAGTAGAAGTAAACCAAAACCACTGATAACTTGGCTAAATAGTTACAAGATACTAACAGAATTTGAATTAGATCCAATCGTCTCTTTTATTCAAAATAGTTCAGAGATGATTATGCAAAAGCAAGTTGAGTTGGAAAGAAAGTATAAGGATTGGGAGAAGCGACAAAAGGAAGAATTAGGACTTCCTACTGCTTTTGAAGTTTTTGAACATGATATCCTAGAGCATTCGAAATTTTCTTCAATCTTGTATAATTCTATATTTATAACAGTTTATTCTATAATGGAAATAACACTATTTGATATATGTGGATATACCCAAAGAGTCGAGAAATTAGGAATTAAGGTAAAAGATTTAACAGGTCAGAATTACATTGATAAATGTAAAAAATATATCAAAAAAGTTTTAGAAGTCGACTTATGTAATATTGAAACCTTATGGAATACTATTACTAAATATCAGCGAATAAGAAATTCAATTGTACACAAAAATGGAAAAATTGCTATGATTAAGAACGACCTTAAAATTTTTATAGCAAATACTGCAGGAATTGAATATGATGAATCGACTACATTAGTATCTATTAGTAATAATTCATTTGTAGTTGATTTTTGTAAAATAGTGGAAAAGTTCATTCATGATATTATTATTGAAATAATTGATCAGAAATCATAAAATCAACACACAATATGTATGATATTCATGGCTATTAAACGTCACGTACACCTCCGTTACCATCCATATGCATTTTACACAGAAGGAACCTTATTTAATAAATGTTTTTTTTACTCTAGTTGATTTAAAAAAATAAGGAATCCAAATTTTCTATTCTTCTCCCTTCTTCACATTCTCCAGAATTTTCATTGCTAATTCTTTATCAGCTTTGTTTATTACAACACCAACACCCTCGGTCAACTGAAGCTGGGGCATCATGCCGTCGCAGTCGTCGGAAATAATGTAGCATTCGATCCCCGCACTTTTCAGCAGTCCTTCCAGCAATTCCGCTTCGATCATATCATCAAAAACTTCAAGTACCATTTCATCTTCGTTTATCATATATACTCCAAACAATATTTTTAGGATTATTCAAATCATCCAGCCATGTGGCAGCAGGATTAAGTTTCCTGGAAAAAATCCGTCCAGCATTTCGTTCATCTTTTGCCTGGTGGAATTTAAAAATCATCTCATCACCCTTTATACCGAGGATCTCGATCTTTCCTTTTTTGTGAGACATGACAAAGCGAAACCTTTTGCTATGTCCATCGAGCTGTGCTTTTGCTTGTTCCACGATCGGGTAGCCGATAGAGAGCGGTATCTGGAAATGCTTTTTCACGCGCTTGACCGGTCTGCACTGGAAAAGGTAATAGGGATTGATGCCGATCGAGACGAGAGTTCTCATCAGCTCAGCAAGTACATCCGGGTCGTCATTAACACCTCGCAGGAACACGGTTTGATTGTTGATAACCACTCCCGCACTCAGCAACAGATTGACTGCTTCCCTCAATTCATCAGTTATTTCTCGGGGATGATCGATCTGAGTCACAAAATATATTTGCTTCCGATCTCGCGTAAAAGATTTGAGTAGAGAAATTAATGCATCATCCTGAAGAATTCTTTTTGGGTAATACACAGGTACTTTTGTGCCGAAGCGGATAAAATCAAGGTGGGGGATCGGTGCAAGAAGTTCGAGGAAATGTGTGAGCACTCGTGTGGTGAGCATCAGGGGATCGCCTCCGCTGATGAGTACATTATTTATCTCAGGATGGGCTTTGATATACTTTACTGCCTGGTTGAAGTTACTGATTATCTCTGTAGAATCCAGACCGACTAGACGCTTGCGAAAACAGAACCTGCAGTAGGTCGCACATCTATTCGTAGAAAGCACCAGTGCTGTTTTGCTGTATTTATGCTGCAAGCCGGAAAGTTTGGTATTGTGTAATTCGCCGCTGGTATCATAAGAACCGGATATGTCCAGCTCCCGGGCAGAAGGAACAACCATTTTCTTCAGAGGATCGTCCGGGTCAGTAAAGTCGATCAGAGAAAGATAGAATTTCGAGATGCACATAGGGTGTCGCAAGACGACCTTACGGAGCTGTACTTCCTCTTTAGGAGCGAGAGAAATGTATTGTTTCAGCTCGCCCACAGATGTGATAAAATCTTTCTCTTTTTTCCAATAGGTCATAAATTTTAGATCGTAAATTCAATTTTTTATCGACTGGTGATAAACTTAATTGTAAGTAAAGTAGGTGTTATAACGTTGTCAATAAATTTTTTAAAGTAGTTCCCTTATCTGTGGTAAGACCTTTTTTATATTCAGTCCTGCAAACGTATGAACAATATGTGTCCTGTTTTTAGATGTCTCACAATGATGCCTTCGTTCATGAGGTACAAGAATGCTGAAAGTGCGCAACGGGGTATATCGCATACAATGCAGCAAATGGGTATTGGGTGAGATGAAAAGTTTACAGGATTTGAGCACTTCGAGTGCCTGCTCATGGCTTACTATAAGTTGAAAATCCGGTTTGACATTATTTTTATTGAATAAGAGCTTGTCATAATACCGTGCATCCCAGTCCAGTAGAACGACATCGTAATTGTCATCTTTTTGAAGCGCATTTACTAGTGAATATATGTGTTTTTTCAGGAAGCGCGTGCCATAAATTCCAGGAGAAATATCAACACCGATCAGCCCTTTTTCTTGATATTCAGAATTTCTTGCTGCGATGAAATTATAATTGCTAATATACGCATCCCATTTTTCCGAAGCGCCTGTAAGCTGCAATGCGAAGGAAAAGAACTGGTAGTAATATGATTGCAGGTCATTCACAGAAATTATGCAATTCAATAATTTTATATCACTGAATGAGCTCATACCGGCAATCACTGCATTAGGTGTTTTTTTTAAAAAAGATTTTACATCTTTCGGAGTTTTTTTTGTAAGAAATACAATAAGTTCAATTGATTCAACATCCTCTCCTGCTTCCAATTCTGCAATATCAATAAAGGAAAAATTTCTTTCCGGGTATAGCTGATCAATGAAAAATGTCCATTCTTTTTTGTGAAGCACAATGAGAGTGTCCTTATAGGATTGAAGCAGAATGCCGAGTCCCCAGAGGGATTCAAGGAATTCAACAAAGTCGGTAGAACATATGATCATCACTGAGGACGGTTGTGAGATTTTCCGGCTGAAATTATGAGCCGGTTTTTCTTTCATCGAATTCTTGCGAGACAGGATTGACATGTTATTTCTCATTTTTCTTTTTTCGTTTTTTTCTTTGCAAAGGGTAGGGATATAAAGAAGGTCGAACCTTCACCCTTGACGCTCATTACCCACATTTTTCCGCCATAATGCTCAATAATGGTTTTTGTGATAGGAAGCCCCAAACCGAGCCCGGAAGATTTGAATTCTGTCACACCCGAATGGTGTGCCTTGATATCTGCAACTTCATAGAATTCACGGAATATATTATCTAATTCATAGGATGGAATGCCAATGCCGTTATCTTTTACATAGACGATAAGAGATTCCTTGTCTTCGGCTTCTTCCTTACGAAATCTGGACTTTCGCGCCCCAATTGTTATTTCACCGTAATCATCAGTGTATTTTATGGCATTAAGCACAAGATTCTTTATGCCATTGATAAGGGTGATGCGTTCTCCTCTTATTGGTTTTAGTCCTTGTGCGATTTTCAGAACGAGCTTTTGCTTGCGCAATTCAGTAAGGACAAGAGTTTCTTCATACACGATCTTAAGAATATCTTCAGGATTGATTAACTCTTTTTCAAACTGAATTCCCCTTGTCTCCAGCGCATTCATTTGCAGGATGTTATTAATTGCATGGAGAAGACGATCAACATTTCTTTCCATAATGTTTATAGTATTTTGACGAACATGTTCAGGAGTCTCAGGATCCTTCAGGATCGAGATGTAACCCTTCAATGTCTGGATAGGAGTATTAAATTCGTGAGAGGAAATATTGATGAATTGCGCGCGTTCCTGATCTATTTTAAGCAGCTCCTGGTTGGCAATGCTGAGCTTTTCGAAATCCAGAGCGTTTTTAATAGCAGTCTCTGCCATGAGAATAAATATCTCCAGAAGCTTCTCGTTAAATCGAATGACCTTGTTCATACTTGTGAGCTTGTCGAGATAGAGAAATCCAAATATCTCGTTATGCATATTGAGAGGTGAGCAATATACAGACTGAAGATCGTGTCGGTGGATACTTTCAGTATCCGAAAAGTGCTGGTCATCAACTGCTTCAAAAGTGCTCATAGCAACCTTTGATTCGTAAACATCTTTCAATACGGTTTTGCTGATCTTGAGATTGTCTTTGTCTATTTTCTCGCCTGTGCCGAGAAGTGCTACATTGAAAACAAAATTTTTGTTTTCATCTAAATTTATAAAGAAACCGCGTTCCGCTCCCGAAAGTTTAATAGCGTTGAGTGTGATCTGGTTTTGCAACTCTTCCATGTTCATGACTTGCAAAATATCCCTGCTGATGGTTATTAGATTCGAGAGCTGCTCACGCTGTTCCAGAACCTCCTCATACTCTCCGATTTTTTTTAAAATGATCGTAAGGTAAAAAGCGGATAATTTAATTATGAGTTTTTCTGATTTTGTGAAAGGATATTCTCCCATATCAGCAAGAATGAATATTCCTTCAAGCTCATTTTTCAACTTGAGGGGGGCAAGGCAGAAATGATGTCCCTTCACTGTGTAGTACTGGCATTCCAGCTCAGTCCGCAGTTTTTCAAAGTAGCTTTGATGTATGCTGGTGAATTCGGTTTTGGCGAGTTGATTATTTAACCAGAATTCACCTTCGGAATCTTTATTTTCATAGAGTATGATGCCGAATTTATCTATGCCCACAACGTCTAGAACATATTTTTTCAGATAAAATCTAATTTGATGAACGCTTGAGAGATGTAAAAGATCAAAGAAATAGTGCTGCAATTTCGAGGGAGAAATATTTATACGAGCTTCAATGATTTGTCGTAACTTAGAACTGGAAAGTAGGGCTTCATAGTGGAATATTGCCCTCACTCTTTGCTGATCGTCCTCGGATAAACCGTGCAACACAACATCGAGTTTGCGATTATAATTGCGCCTGAATTTATATTCCAAATTTTTAATATGCAACGTTCTGTAAATGAGCGTGATAAGGATCAGACTTTCGCATTGGAGATCCCAGTCCTTCATTTTTTTTGCAATAGTTTCAGCTTTAATAAGTTTGCGAATGACTGTTCGGAGGTTCATGTCTGCTTTTCTGAGCAATATCTTAGCTTCAAGAACACGACTATAATTATCCCATCGTAAAAATTCATTTTTTACAGCCAATGCACGTGCCTGTTCACAGTGAATTTCTGACTGTTTGTAGTCCTTTGTAATATAGTAAGTGTCTGCAATATTTAGGTAGGACATCGTCAATGCATATTCATTCTGATTTTTTTTTGCCAGAGTTCCTGCTTTTTTAAAATTAGTTATAGCAAGAGTATACTTTTTTTCACCCCGTGCCAACCAGCCCTGCAACTGATACATGAATTCCATTTCAAGGGATGTGTTGATCTTCTCTTTTTTAATTTGATCACTTACGGATTTAAGTTGCTTATAATTTCGCGAAATTACGAGCCAGAAGCAGTAATTTTTAAGATAGGAATTAATATTGCCGATAGAATGATTCTTGAAAAAATTATCATAATGAGTACGTAAAAAGGAGAGAAATTTAGCAGGAACAAGAATGCGGAGTTTTAGAAAAGAAGAACGGTTATATATTTTACTGATGAGGTTTGTATCGTTGAGTTCTTTTGCCATGGCAAGGGCTGTATCAAAATGTTTTTCAGCTTCCCGGAATTCTCCCAATTTGAAGGTTGTTTGGGCAATGTTCAGGTTTACTTCTGCCATGCCGGGAGTGAAATTTATTTTTTCAAAATACGAAAGCGCTTCCATGGATTTATCCAATCCTGCACGGAGCATTCCCTGCTTCATATTAAGAAATCCCCAATGGGAGAGCACATTCGCAACATTCAGGATATCACCCTCTTTCAAACTTAGTGCTGCAGCATCTTCATAATTCCGTATCGCGTTTTTGACCTTATTAAGAATATTATATGAGTCACCGAGGACTTTCAGAATACGACCAAGCCGGATAAAAGCTTTTTGTGTTTTTGCAATTTTTTGTGCTTTTTTCAATTCCTTAATAGCCGTTTCATAGGCACCGATCGCATAATAATAATCTCCGCTGAACAAATAGAAATTGATCTTCTGAAAAGGTGTCAGTTCCTTCGCTGAGAGAATCTGAATTGCTTGATGTGCTTTATCTTCCTCATGAGAAAGATTGTGAAGTTCCAGTCCGGCAAGCAGTACGTCATTTTCATCAAAAGAAAATTTTGATTTTTGCAGGGTTTGGAGATTTTTTTTGGCACCTGTAAAATCCCTGCACGCCATTTTATAGCGCGCATTTAGGAGCATTAGTTGTGGATTTTTTTTGATGAATGCGGAATATTGCTGGCAGCAAATTTCTGTAAGATCGCATTTCTTCAGTAAAATTCCCAGGGCGAGAAGCACCTTCAAATAATCCTGAATAGTCTTGGCCTGCAAATCTTCCTTTAGAACACAAATTTTCAGCAGACCCCGATAACAGGAGCCCCAAGCTTCAATAATATCCTTATTTTCCATATAAGTTATGGTTTTAAGTAGATGATAATGAATTTCAGATTCGTGATCCTTTGCCAGCTCACAGTGCGCGATAATGCCATCCATAATAGCCGGCTTGGTAACTTGCTGCGTTTTGAAATAGTGTATCACTTCCTGCGAAACCTTCTTTTTCTTTGCTGTGCCGACCTTCTTTAAAAACACGGATTTGAGAGCGGGATAAACAAATTTGTAATACCCATCTTCAGCATACTCATCATTTTTTACCAGAATGTCGAGTGCTTCAACATCCTGCATAAAGAAGAATAGATCCTTTGAATCGGAAAAGTGGAGAATTGTCTGAATGATGTTTGTTGAAAGGGGAACCTGCAGTACTGAAAGCTGCACGAGCAAATTCTTGATTTTTTCCGGAATAAGTGCGATCTTCTCCTCAATTGCTATGAATATTTTTTTCGGGAGCTCCACTTCCAGAATATTAACATCAAAATGCCAGTTACCTTTTACGTCAAGAATGATCTTTTTCTCAATAAGATTACCGATGAGTTCAAGAATAAAGCGCTGGTTGCCATTTGTGATCAGATAGATCTGATCGAGAAATCCCTCAGGACATCTTTCTCCGAGAATTTCACTGATAAATTGAAAGGATTCAGTTCGGGAAAGAGGTTCGATGTGAATTTTATAAGTAGTATCTGAGATGTCAACAATATACGGATTATAAGAACTAACGATTATTGCGATAGGATGGTTGGGAAGATCGGGAGCAATATATTCAAGAAAATTTATCGTCGATTCATTAACTTCTTCGATATTAGTGATGAAATACACAATAGGTTTAGTTGATGAAAAATCGAACATGTAATCCCTGGCTAGTTCAAAATCTCTCATGATATCTGATTCGTCCTCAATGATCTTCAAGGATTTTTCTTCGGATTTAAAGAGGAATTCACAAAATTTATTTGAAGCGGATTGTTCAAAGAGGTACTTGCCCTTCTCATCCATAGACAGAAATATTTCCTTGCACAGCATAAAGAATGGATCTCGGTGCTGGGGGTTGCAATTGTAATAGAACACGTGGAAATCCTCTGATAACAGATACCACTTGATATATTGCATAAGACTGGTTTTACCAATGCCTTTTTCGCCAGTCACAAAGATGATTTCCCCTTTCTGATTCTTAACTTCATTGATCCGGTCACGTAGAGTATCAATATCTTTATCCCGGAAATGAAATTGCCTGGATTCGATCTGCTTTACAAGCGGCGGCTCGATGGTTAGAGGGTATGTTGTATCCTGCATCTCGTTGATATAACGAATGATCTCCTGCGACTTGCCGATGCGTAGTGCAGGGTTGAATTCAATAAGATGAAAGATAAGATCTTCGAGCTTTTTATCGACTGCCGGATTTATTTTTGTGGGAAATTTGGGAATGATATTTGGGATTTTCTTTTCGGACATGAGCTTGATCTCTTCTCTGGAAAAAGGGAAAGTGCCCACAGAAAGATAATACATTATCACGCCCAATGCGTAGAAATCACTTTTTGGAGAAAAGCTTGATCCCTGTAAAAGTTCCGGTGCGATATAGGGCAGACTTACCACCTCACTTTCGGGATATGCTTCTGTTTGTGAAATGATCTTGTTGAATCCATAGTCGCAGACTTTTACATTGATCTTATTGCTGCTCTTTTGATAAAGTACATTTTCCAGCTTCAGATCTTTATGAATAATATGATGAGTATGAAGGTGGTTCAAGGCATAGCATACTTGAGTAATAAGCTCAAAAAAATCCTGTTTATTCTTATTGGTAAGATGAAAATTTGGCAACCCTTTGCTTTTGAAGAATTCAGAAAGAAGATATAGGTTATTTTGGTAAATGCCGTAATCATAAATCTTTATGAGATTAGGGTGGGATATTTTAGTGATCTCGCGCATCACTTTTGGATTCATTTTCTCGCGAATGTCTTCGATTGGTATCTTATCAAATAACTTGACGGCAAATATTTTTTTTGTGGCAATATCTTCAACTTTGTACACAGTGCCAAAGCTACCTGTTCCAATCTTTTCCTTAAATTCATGATGCAATGCGATCAAACTCACGAAAACTCCTGTGCAAAACTAAAAAAATCAAATTTGTTTTACGTTCTTCATAAAAAACATTTGTTCATGCTCATAATAAACTGTCAACAATTTGCATATGATATATAGCATGATTGAGTAACCAGTTTGAAATAAATTTGACAAACCAACCCCGCAAAAAGAAATTTACTACCAAGTATGACAAAGGGAACTACATGAAAAAAATATTTTTATTAGTGATATGTTTCGTTGTGACGAGCAGTCTCTTTGCGATCAGCGAAGATGCAGGAACTACTGTGTTCAATTTCCTCAATATTCCTATGGGTGCACGCGGTGCGGGAATGGGTAATACTTTTACAGCTATTGCAGATGATGCACTTGCTCCATTCTGGAATGCTGCCGGTCTTGCGAATGTTCATCAGCGGCTTTTGCAGATCACCTACATGAATTATTTTGACGGGTACAATGGTGGTGCAGTAAGTTATACCATGCCTCTCAATGAAGGATCAACTGTGGCAGTATTCTCAAAATTCATTGGCGTTGGTGGTATTCCAAAAACAGGCATCGATGAAAGCCAGCATCCAATTGATTTGGGAACTTTTGGCTCTTACGATGTGATGCTCGGGGCGTCATATGGAAAATATCTTTCAGATATTATAAACTGGGGAGTAAATATCAAGATCATTTCCGAAACAATAGATGAGTATTCATCACAGGCAATTGCTGCTGATGTGTGTCTTCTCCATCAATCTCCAAACCCACGCCTGAAGATCGGTCTCGCAGTCAAAAACCTCGGCATGCAACTTTCTAAATTTGACCAGGAAAAGGAAAAACTACCCTTAACATTTTCGATGGGTCTGGCTTACAAGATCAATACAGGTGTGATCGCACTGGATATTCATAAACCGATGCATACGAATTTCTATGGAACAATCGGAATAGAGACGACTTTTCAAAATAAAATTACAGTACGAGCCGGTTACCGTTCTAATGCCACAGACTGGAATGTGGGCTCCGGTATTGATTTCCTCTCAGGGATCTCGGCTGGAGTAGGTTTCAGCTGGAAAGAATACAAGTTTGATTATGCAGTAAATTCATACGGAGAATTAGGTTTTATTCATCAACTATCTGTGGGATATCACTTCTAAAAATATATGGACCTTCAAAACGACAAACCTGCTGATGTGGGAACGGTTGTCGAAATACAAAACGGTTTTGCGATCGTTGAATATTCTCGTTCCGACGCCTGCAATACCTGCAAACTAAAGCCATTTTGTTTTCAAAGAGGGGGAGATGTAAACACGCTTACCATGAAAAATGAACTCAATGTAAAAAAAGGTGATAAAATACAATTTGAAATCAGTCCTCAGATGCGCATTCTCAGCTCTTTCCTTGTATTCATTCTTCCGATTATTTTTATGATCGGTTCATATTTTTTATGCAAAAGTGCGATCGGTCTTTCTGAAAGTATCTCGATAATTGTATCTCTGGTTTCTATCGCAGTAGCTTTTATATTCGTGAAAATTATTGATGGGCAAATAAAAAAGAAAGCGATGATACAACCCAAAATGGTTGCGCTTGTAAGCTCAGAAAATTTATAAGTCCACAAAGGAGTTACTATGAACATTACATTAAAAAACATGATTTTTTATGGCTATCATGGACTTCATGAAGCAGAGAGAACTCTCGGGCAGCGTTTTGCTGTTGATGTAACTGTTACAAGTGATCCCGACCTAGATATTAAAGTGAAATCCCTTCACGATACTATTGACTACACACAAATTTTTAAGGTGATCAAAGAACGTGTGGAAAATTATAAATATCATCTTCTTGAAAAACTCGCAAATGAGATCGTCAGTGCAATTCTCAAAGATTTTGTCCTTGTTCAGAAAGTATCTTTGAAAGTCCGTAAAATAGCAGTACCGATAAATGGTACTCTTGATTATGTCGAGCTGGAAATGCAAAGAGAACGAGAAAAAAAGGAGTAGCTTTCGAAAATATTTTTATTAGTTTGGGTTCGAATCTTGGGAATAAGAGACGCTTTATCGAATCAGCTATATCAGCCCTACGAAATGAAAAGAAAATATCAATGAAACGCATATCTTCTATCATAGAAACCAGACCTGTCGGTAATATCCACCAGCCGGATTTTCTGAATTGTATTATTCAATGTGACTCTGAACTGAGTCCTCCCGAGCTTATGCAGACACTTCTGTATATCGAGAAAAAACTCGGAAGAGAGCGCAAAGAAAAGTGGGGACCCCGCACAATCGATCTTGATATATTGTTTTTTGATGATGAAGTAATTGATGCTGATGAACTGAAAATCCCGCATCCCGAGATCATGAATCGACCTTTTATTTTACAGCTAATGAACGAACTGGCACCTGAATTTATGTCTAAAGAGTTAAAAATGATTAAACCAGTCAAAGACAATAATTTGAAATGAAAGTTAAGATAAAAGCATTAAATTCTCCACTTATTTGGTTAGATACGTTTGTGATACTGTATCTGAAGAAAATTCAAAATAATGAATCATTGGATCCTAGAAGTTCTAAAAATGATGAATATATAAAAAATAACGTAAAAAGACTTTTTGATGTAATTAGGAAAAAGAAAAATGAAAAAAAGCTAGTTTGTCCCGAAGGTGAGCAGGATGTTGAAATATTTTTCAGATATGATAAATCCCATATAAGGAGGTGTCATGATGTTATGGACCAACTTTCTTCAGGAGTACAATTTCTTCCTTGGTCTGAGATAAGAATTTCTCAAATGGAAAAAGCAATTAAGGCTTATTTGTTAAAAAAAGATTTTATTATATTAGATACTAATGACATTGTAAATATCACTAGGATTGATAATAATTTTGGTTTTAGGGTGCGTGTAAATGCAATCCCTAGTAATAATACTATTTCAAAATGGAAACTAGATAAAGAGATAGGTAATGAAAAATTGGAGAATTTGAGGTTGAAAACCTTAAAAAGCAATATTACCTTTCAAAGACAACTTGAAATTGAATATAATAGTACTTTACACTTATTAACACATGATTATCCTAGTATTATGGACAGAATATTTAATGGGATTGAAGATTTAAATGATTTTGATATATTAAGAGAGATATGTAAACCATTACATTTATGGAATAGAATTCACAAAATCAAAAATAGTCCTCAGAAAATAAACGAATTTTTATCATTTTTGAAATCTGATTACTATAAAGAAATACCCCATGAATATATTTCAAGCAATATTTTTGCAAAAATTATTACAGGTAAAAAGAAAGTTCAGAAGGGAGATTCTTATGATGTTGGAAACCTTTCATCTGTTTTACCTTATTGTGATTATGTGCTCACCGACGGAACGATGAAAAAACTAATCCAGAGTATGGAGATTGATAAAAAATATGATACAGAAATCTATTCTTTTCAAGATATTAATTTATTATGTAACAAGTTAGAAGAATTGTAGTATTATGATATTAGAGTTCAGAATTTATAGGATAACAATAGATATTTTTTTAATTATTTATAATGGAACAGCTTTATGAGTATAATTAAAAATAAGTATATTGCAGTGGAGGGAGTTATAGGTGTGGGTAAAACCACATTGGCAAAATTGCTGGCAGAAAAGTTTGAAGCACAGCTCATACTTGAGGTCGTAGAAGAGAATCCTTTTCTCTCTGAATTCTATGACGATATAGCAGGGAAAGCATTTCAGACACAGATGTTCTTTCTGCTCAGCAGATACCGTCAGATGAAAAAATATTTCCAGATCGATGCCTTTCAGACCAATATTGTCAGCGATTACATGTTCATGAAGGACAGCATCTTTGCCGATCTCACACTCAATAATGCAGAGCTGGCAATGTATAAAGCTTTGTTCACTATCCTCAATGACAAGCTGGTTCAGCCCGATCTCATCATCTACCTTTATGCCGATCTCGAACGCATCATAGACAGGATACATTACAGGAACCGCTCCTTTGAGCACAATCTGCAACCCGAGTATCTGGCAGATCTTGCTGTTGCCTATGAGAAATACATTTCTACTTATACAGGATGCCCGATAATCAAGGTTGATACCAATAACATCAACTTCGTTAAGTCTCCTAAACAATTTGACAAATTGATGGTTGACATAAAAAAAGTGCTCCAAGATTGAGTCCTATGAAAAGAAATACTTCAATAGTCATTTTGGCAGCAGGTAAAGGCATTCGCATGAAATCCGACATGCCGAAAGTTGCACATCTGCTCGCAGGAAAGCCAATTATAGAACGGGTAGTGACCACTGCCGAACATTTCAATCCTGAAAAGATTTTGGTTGTTGTCGGCTACAAGAAGGATGTTGTGATCGACTGCCTTTCGGAGTATGATAACATTACTTTCGTGGAGCAGAAAGAGCAGCTTGGAACCGGTCATGCAGTATATATCACAAGAGAGAATTTTAGAGATTTTGATGGCATTGTTATAATCTTGCCCGGTGACGTGCCGCTTTTAAAAGAAAAAACTTTGGAAAATCTTATAAAAGTACATGAAGAAAAACATGCTGCGGCAACTGTGCTTACTGTTGATCTGGACGATCCCGCCGGTTACGGACGCATCGTTCGTACTGATGAAGGATACCTCGAAAAAATCGTTGAACACAAGGACGCTTCCGAAGGAATTCGAAAGATCAGAGAGATAAATACAGGCATATTCTGTTTTGATTCTCGTGAACTTTTTTCTGTGCTTCCGAAGATCGGGCAGGATAATTCCCAGAACGAGATGTATCTCACCGATGTGCTCGAACTTTTAAGAAATGAAGGCAAATCCGTTGCTGCTGTCAAAGTCAATGATCCGGTCGAGATTGCGGGCATAAACTCAAATGAACAATTGCAGGAACTGGAAGATCAGTATCTTGCCCAGAAATAAATGGATAAATTATACTCACCCTGGCGAATCGATTACATTCTTGGTGAAAAAGAGAAGGGTTGCATATTCTGCGCAAAACAGCGAGCAAATGATGATGAAGGGTATCTGATCCTAAAACGAGGTAAAAAGACCTATATCATAATGAATTTGTACCCCTATAATAACGGACATCTGATGGTCGTGCCCTTTCGGCATGTGGCGCGTATGCAGGAGCTCACAGATGAAGAATTGTGCGAGCTCGGCAAAATGACACAATTATGTGAACAGGTTCTTACAGATGCATATCATCCCGATGGATTGAATGTGGGTATGAATCTGGGAGAAGCAGCAGGCGCCGGTGTGGCAGATCATCTGCATATACACGTGGTGCCGCGATGGAACGGCGATACTAATTTTATTTCAACGGTTGGGAACACAAGAGTTATTCCCGAAAAAATGGAAGAAGCGTATAAAAAATTGAAAAAAGTTTTTAACACCTATGAGTCTTAAGCTCTCAAAATCCTTAAAAATATTCTTGGCTTTTTTTTTATTCTAAATATACTATTCCTATGCCTGACGATAATTTTAAGGACTTTACCGGATGAAGAAATTCAGGAAATTGAGCAAATTCCCTATAATGAGATCACACTACAAGTACTCAATGGGTGCGGCAAAAAAGGGCTGGCACGCGAAGTTCGAAATGTGCTTATTAATAAGGGGTTCGATGTGCTGTCCTTTGATAATGCAGAAAAATTTCTCTATGAAAAAACCGTGATTATCATAAGAAATATGGACTACAATAAATTTAATATGTTATATAAAAAATTACCTGTTCACAAGGTATACAAGCAGATCAACGAACGCTCTCTCTATGATTTTATAATAATTATAGGAAAGGATTATAAGCAAATTTTTGCTCTATAAGTTTTTATATGGAAGAAAATACTACAGAAAAAAAGCTCGAGATCATCACCCAGCTAGCCAGGGATAAGAAAGCGGAAAACGTCATTATCCTTGATGTCGAAGGAACTTCCGACCTGACAGATCGTCTTGTCATTTGCAGCGGGGATGGAGATATACACACGCGTGCGATCGGGAAATATATTATAGAAGAGGCAAAGAAGATGGGAGTTCCGATTCATCATAAAGAAGGACTCGAAAATGGTAAATGGATACTGGTTGATTTTGGAGTCATTGTGATGCATATCTTTGATAAAGAAACCAGAGATTATTATAAGCTTGAAGATCTCTGGGAAGAACTGGTCCGTAACAGAAAAAAAATGAAGGAATCATAAGTGAGGCAATCTTGATAGATATTATTAAAGAAAAGATAAGGAAAAGTTTGAAAGCGCTTGAACTGCCTGCGCCACCTAAATCCAAGATAAATCTGGAATATCCGAAGCATAAGAATCATGGTGATTATGCTTCAAGTATCGCGCTCAATCTTGCAAAAAAAATCGGACTCGCTCCTATGACTATTGCAAAGAAGCTCGCAAAACATCTATCTACCGATCCTCTTTTTTCTGAAGTAAATGCTGCAAAACCCGGTTTTATCAATTTCAAAATTGCAAATAAAATTCTCTATTCAACCCTTCAGGATATCTATAAGCTTGGTCAGAAATTCGGAACAAATTACGAGCATGGTACAGGGAAAAGGATTCTTATTGAATTTGTGAGTGCAAATCCTACGGGTCCCCTCAATGTAGTGAATGCTCGTGCTGCTGCCTTTGGAGATTCTCTTGCAAATATCCTGCTCGCACAAGGCTACTATGTCGAAAGAGAATACTATATAAATGACGCAGGTCATCAAATAGAGTTGCTGGTTGAGTCCATTGAGAATGAGCTGAACCGGCTGGATGAAATTGAAGTCGAGGAGCTGGAAGAGGGCTACAAAGGTGAATATATCACCGAAATCGCTGCTCGTGTTCTGGAATCCGAAGGAACGACAATTCATCAACTTTCGAAAAAGGATAAAATTAATAAAATTCGTGATTTTGCACTGGACATTCTCATCAATGATCAAAAAGATACTCTCTCTTTATTCAAAGTATGTTTTGATAACTGGATATCAGAGAATGAGCTTCGTCAAAAGGGAAGTGTGGAAGATGTGCTTGCTTACCTTTCCGAAACAGGAAAAATCTACGACAAGGACGGCGCAGTTTGGCTATGCAGCAGTGAGTTTGGTGATGTAAAAGACCGTGTCATCATGCGTTCGGACGGTACTGTGACATACCTTGTGCCCGATCTTGCATATCATATCACGAAATATAAACGTGGTTTTGACCGTATCATTGACATCCTCGGTCCGGATCATCATGGACATATTCCCAAACTAAAAGCAGGTATTGAAATTCTTGGCTATAAGCCATCTATTATGCAGTTTATCTTGCTTCAGCATGTTACAATTCTCATGAATGAAGAAAAGGTGAAGATGTCAAAAAGAGAGGGTAAGCTCATCACTCTCAGGCAGCTTATTGAGGAAGTAGGTACTGATGCAGCGCGATTCTTCTTCCTGATGAGAAAGTCAAACACGCCTCTTGATTTTGACATAGAACTGGCGAAGAAAAAATCCTCGGAAAATCCGGTCTATTATGTGCAGTATGCTCATGCACGTATTGCGAGTATTGAGAAGAAAGCTCGCACAGAAAAGCTCAAGATATCTGATTTCAAACCGGAATATCTGAAACGGCTCAATCACGACGAGGAGCTGGGCATCATCCGAACACTCATGAAATATCCCGAGCTAATTGCGCATATCAGTTCAAGCTATGATGTTAATCTCCTCACTTCGTATTTGATTGATATTGCTGGAGAATTTCATAAATATTACCAAAAATATAAAATCATAAATATGAGATATAAGAGGCTTTCTCTGGCGCGGCTTTTCCTTTGTAAGGCAATACAGACTGTTATCAAGAACGGGCTCACAATGCTTGGGATTTCCGCACCGACAAAAATGTAGTGAGTAGGGATTGAGAGAGATAAATAACCACGAAAAGCACGAAAAAGTAAAATAACTTTTAATAGAAAATTCTTAAATTCTCATTCCCAATCTCCTGATTGGGAATGCATTGTTATTGAAACTTTCTTTTGCGTTCCCAAAGAGGGCTTTGGGAACGAGATAAAAAAAGTGCCCCTCTTTTATAAAGAAAAATTAGGCAAAAAATTTACTGTTGATGTGGACGGAGAAAAAAAATATTACGAACTGCGATTCGAACAAGGAGAATGGCTATACGTTATTTTTGTGGGGCACGATACTTTTGAAAACAAACCAGTGTTTTCGATTGAGAGGTGGGAGAAGTAGGGACATTTCCGCTGAAATGACCGATATGATTTTCGCGAAGAAGGTACTATTCATCTCTCAATATTTCTCTCATTTTTTCGGCAAGATTATCCAACGCTTTTTGTGCTCCAATCTGGTTTCTGAAAACTGCTTCAATCACCTGTTCTTCGAGAAGTTTACGTGTCTCGAACCACGCATCGGTTTGGGGTTCTACTTCTGCATTCAAGAGCTGGTCATACACACTTTTGAGTCCGGGATATTTTTTGAATTTTGCCTGGGTTTCCTCATCTTCAATGGCACTTTTGCGAACAGGCATATAATAAGTCATATTTGACCAATTTGCAGTCTGTTTCGGGCTGGTGAACCATTTGATGAATTCCCAGCATGCTTCCTGCTTTTCTTGCTGCTGTGGGTCTTTATCATCTTTAAATATCACAATATTTGTACCGCTGACAAGACTCTTTTTGGTTCGGAAATAGGGGACAGCTCCCATGCCGAGATTGAAAGGGATCCCACCCTTATGAAGGTAAACCATGGACACGCTCGAACCTTCTACCATTCCTACTTTGCTTGCAAGGAAATCATTTTGCCCGTCATAACCGGTGGAAAGATAAGCGATCTTGGATTTATTGAGCTGCCCTGAAAGAAAGTCCAGCGCTTCGACACCATATTTGCTATTAAAGAGGGGTTCTGTTAGAGCTTCATTCGTAAGCTGTCCGCCGGCTTCCAGCAAGCAGTTCTCGAACTGCCATGCATTAGTAGCAAAGGTCGTTCCCCACTGGTCGATCTTGCCATCGCCGTCTCTATCCTGGGTAAGTGTCTTTCCTACTTTGATGAACTCGTCCCATGTTACAGGCGGTTTATTGATGTCCAGCTCGTTGCGGTAGAACATGTCTTTGTTGTAATACATTACACGCACACTCTTATTAAACGGAAATGCATACATCGTATCGTCGAAGGTGCTGCTCTTTATGAAAACCGGATAGAAATCGTCGAGTTCTTCCTGAGAAAGTCCGTTAGGACCGTTTATGAATTTTTCAACTGGAACAAGCGCGTTGCCTTCGATGAATTTTGCGATCCACGCTTCGTATGCCTGCGCCATATCGGGCTGAGTATTTGCCACAATTGCTGCCATGAGTTTCTGAGAAAGTGCCTGGTAACGACCCATTGAAATTTCATTGATATGAATATCGGGATGGATTTCGTTGAACTCGTTAACAAGTTTTGTCAGGGCATCACCTAGAGGACCGCCCATTGCGTGCCAGAATTCCAATTCGATCTTTGTTGACTTTGCCTGTTTTGAACATCCTGCGAATACAATAATTGAAAAAATAAAAATAAATAGAAATATTTTTTTCATTGAAAGCTCCAAAACTTTTTCATATATATGGCATTTGATATTTAAATATTTTAGGAGTCAAGTTTCTATAAAATTTAGAAATTCTATTTGAGCATGACCGTTGTTTTTATAATAGGATTGATCTGAAATAATCCGTTTACATACTAAAAAACATGAAAATTTAACCTGCTTTCAAAAAACTTGACACACACTTCGCGGCTCGATGAATCAATCCTCATCGCGGGGGTGTAGTTCAGTTGGTTAGAACGTCTGCCTGTCACGCAGAAGGTCGCGAGTTCGAGTCCCGTCGCTCCCGCCATTTTTTAAATGAATACAATCATAGAAAAGACCCAGAGGATACACCAACAGGTGGAGAGGATAGGGTATATTAATAACAATTTGTAATAAGAAAGCCCGGAGATTTCCATCCCCGGGCATAATTATAATTTAGAACATGAATCTAATACATCAATATCTATTCTCTATTCCAATATGTCGGGATTAACGAAGGTGGATCATCTTTCCTGAATAAGTGCTCTTTCCTGCCTTTAATGTGTAGAAATAGATACCATGAGCAACTTTCTCGCCAGATTCATCTTTGCCATCCCAGTATGCTGATGCCTCTGTATCTTCACTTGCTAAAACTAACGGCAATGTTTTAACCTTTTCACCGATAATATTGTAAATTGTTACTTCAGCCAATGCAGATTCTGAAAGAGTGAACTTTATCTCGGTTGAGCTGCTAAATGGATTAGGTGAGTTCTGAAAGGCATATATTACTGGCTTGGTAGGTGAAGGATTACCGGGACTATCCGGAATTAAAATATTTGCACTATTAAAGTGATTAACTTCTCCACCAAGATCTACACTTTCAATCCAATACCAATATTCATTTCCAGGTATTGTCTCAAGCATATTGTCTTCATAAATATAGGAATGTGGTTCTGATGTAGTGCCATGACCTGCAATCAAATTAGATATTTTATTAGCTGTTGTAAAATCATTCTCTGTATTACAATAAACATTCCAGCCAATATTATCAATCTCTGATTGTGTAACCCAATATAAAGTTGGAACGTTATTAAGATATTGAGCAGTGAATAAGGATAGTTCAACAGGAAGAGTGGCACCACTGCCGCTTATTACAAAAGCTAAATCCATATGTGCATTATATGGATCACGTAAAATTGGGGGAGGGTCACAATAGGGGTGCTGATTTAACGGAACCCAAATATCTTGTACTGGATCTAAAAATACTGCATCATCATTCCAATGGTTAGTGGATGTCTTCCAGCCAACAGGAACAGTTGGATCAGTAACTGTTACAGATGTTAAAACTAACCAATATGTTGTCCCTACTACTTGTTCAAATGCAAGTCCAGTTGGAATAGTTGGAATGGTTACATTTACCTGTTCACAGTTACAATGATCATTTTCTATTACAAGAGGAGGTACTAACGGTACAAATTGATAAAAAGGATCATACCATCCCTGAATTCCAACCTCCCATATTAGTTCTGCCCAAGTTACCTCTGGTATAACATTTGATTCCCAGAGCAGAGTAAATGGTTTACTCCATGGATTATCAGGATCTTCTTCTGGTATTCCGGTATTTCCAACTGGGTCATCACTCCATATCTCAATATTCATTCCTATAATGTTGTACTGGTCTAAAAATTCAGAGCTCGTTATTCCTTTCCATGATATCCAGAAATGAATTTGATCCACAGGTCCAGTTTCACCACACTGCCAATCATCTGCTAAAGTATTATTTATTAAGCAGACATCATATCCTGTAGGGTCAGGTAATTGTGGGCCATTTCCTCCCATTTTGTGTACATCTCCCACATTCCAGTGAGCCATTGCAAAACCTGCAAATGACATAATAATTAATAAACATATAATTTTTTTCATTATAAAACTCCTTTTTTGCTTTTTTGTTAATATTAAAATAATTCCTAACATTGACGTTAACATGTAATATTGAGTTTTATGAAAATGCATACCTATCTAAGACATTTGCTTTTTAATTAAAAACCACTTCTTTAACTATTTTCCAAACAGATCAGACATTCATACTTTTATTTTCATTAGAAAAAAGAGAATCGACTTGTAAAAATACAATTAAAAAAAATATTTTGTCAAATTTATTGAGAATTAATATATTTTTGCTTTTTTTTATTGACAATCATAAACCTAAAAATCTCCAGTCACAAAAACCTGCCCTTCGCTTTCACTATTTATACCGTTATCACCGATTGCGATAACCTTCCAATAATAGACAGTATTAGGTTGCAGATCATCAACTGTGGCAGTATGTTCAGTTTCTGAGGGATGATGTCCAAAAAAAGTATTATTACGCTCATTTGCTCCAACTCCGGGTATCAGAATTACAGCAGGAAAATTTTCAACATTCTCCGGATAGGTTAATGTGCCTGAAATATGAACGTCATTATTATTAAACGAAACTTCTTCAACATGATAGGGGAATGGGGGTTGAGGTGTTTGAGGTCTTACTGGGGATGAGATTTCATTTACCCGATTCATTTTTCTTGTATTTACTCCTTCTCATTCCACGCAATTATCGAAGCAGGAAGTATGTGGGCAATATAGAGAAGACATACTGCGAGCACAGCATCGATCTGCCCCAGTCCGGATAGAATAAATATGTAAATGATCACCAGTGTGGTGATTGCAAACAAACTGTAAGAAATATTCATGGCTTTGAAAACTACCTGTATTTCTCTTTCATCCAGCTTTTTAGATGATGCATAAGTCATTTTCCAGATGCCAGTTTTTACAAATGCATGACGAAAACTTAATACTACGGTGATAAGTGGAATAATTTCAAAAGCTAAGAATATTGGATTCAACCCCAGCAATCTGACAAGGTAGAAAAGCACCAAAATTACAACTATGCTGAAATAATTTATCAGTACAGCAAATCTACGGGTATGTTTTGTTTTATTCATTATTTATACTCCTCGTTTTAGATTTAATAGCTCTTCGCTGAGCGGTTTCATGGGTTTAGTGGAAAAGATAAATTCAACCGGGAGATCAAAGCATTCGCTGATACGGAATGCAAGATCAAGACTTGGGTTGTATTCCTCACGTTCAAGGTAGCCGACAGTCTGAAAATTCACGCCAATTTTATCGGCGAGTTCTTTCCGCGAGAGACCACGCTCTTTTCGTAAAACTGCAATTCGATTATACATAGTTCTAATTTCCATGGTGCTGAAAAAAATTGGTTATGTATGGTATGTCAAGCATTTTGTTGTAAATTTACATCATTTTGTTTAAAATAGTTATCAAATTTTAATTTGATGCGAGTTTAATGGCAACTAATTCCCGTAGTTAGAAATATCCCCTGTTATTTTATATATCTATCTTACACTTTGCAGATGAAGAATAAATACAGTTCCTTTCGGCTTGTTATCCTCAACAGAAATTTTTCCTCCCCATCGTTTAACAGATTCATTTACAATATACAATCCGATTCCTGTATGACCTTTTTTACCATATATAAATCCTTCATCAAATATTTTTTTCTTGATTTTATCAGGAATACCAATTCCATAATCAGCAATTCTTAATGAACACATATTATCGGATGTACTGATTTGAATATCGATTTTCTGTGTTTCACCATGAGTAACAGCATTGCTGATAATATTGTCAATCACCGAGTCAATTGCATCATCAGCAAGGATCTGTTCTTTACCTGTTACAGTAAATTCGATGTCAGGATAGTTTTTTATTGCCTTTTTTACTACTTCAGAAATTTCAAAAAATTTTAAATTCTCAGATGCGATAAGACTTTCATGCTCTCTCATTTTTCTTATCAATTTTATACTTTTATCAACCTTTAAAAGTACCTCATCGAGCATTGATTTATCCTTGCTTCCTTTATAAAGATTTATAGCACTTTCAATAACTGCAAGGTTATTAATAATATCATGTCTGATGATTTTATTGATAAGTTTTAGCTGTTCTTCATGAACTTCGAGCTTTTTATTTTTTATATGAATTACTTCATTTACTTTGACAAGTTCAACATTTTTCAATCTATAAATTTCAGCTTCTTTTTCTTTCTTATAAATTTCATATTTGGTTTGCATTTCAGCCATTTGCTTGCTTTTTTGTTCATTGAATATTTCTTTTTCCAGATCAGTGTATTTTTTATAATATTGAAGTGCCTGTCCAAAATCTTCCTGCGTTTCATATAATTCAGCAAGAGCATCAATTGTTTTAAGTTCTAACCCTTTAGCTTTTATTTTTTGGGCTAATTCTAAAGAGCGCACGAGATATTCTTGAGCCAATTTATAATTTTGAAATCTGATATTAATGATTCCAATACTTATATATGTAGTCACAAGACCGTATTTATCAGAAGTTTCTTCAAATAGATTTTGAGCTTTTATACAATATTCCATAGCTTTATCATTCTGTAATTGACCAGTATAGATATTTCCAATGTTGAGGTATGAAACAGCAATAGTTTGTTTTTCTCCAAACTCTTCTTTAATTTTCAATGCTTTAAGATGGTATTCCAAGGCGAGATCAAGTTTGTTCAGTTTTTCATAAATTATTCCTATATTATTATATGAGAATGCAGCATTGCGTTTATCTCCAAGTTCTTCTTTGATCTTTAAGGATTTAAAGTGATATTCTAAAGCATGGTCGTAACTCCCTTGTTTTTCATATATGATACCGATATTGTTTAAAGAGGCAGAGATGTGCATCTGATCATCCATTTCTTCCCAGATCTTCAAAGCTTGAAAATGCGATTCTAAAGCATTATCATAATTACCTAATTTTTCAAATATAGCTCCAGTATTATTATTCAATGAGGCGATCTTATGTTTATCATCAATTTTCTCAAAAACTGCTCGGGCTTTGATGTAGAATTCCATTGCTTGCTTGTAATTTCCTCTTCGATGAAAAGATATACCAATAATATTATAACTTCTGGCAATCCCATAATTTGAATTTATTTCTTTCGCTAATTCGAGAGCATCTTTTGCATACTGTTCTGTTTTTTCAGGATATGAATTATAGATTGCATAAGCGAGATCATTCAGTCTTTTTACTTTTTCTTCACCTGAAGATTCGCGAACTTTTTTCTCGAGTTCTTTTATTTTATCCAAAACTAAGTCCTTTCTAAAACGAAGATTAAATAAAGCACCTTTTGGTTTGGTGTATTTTAAAAAAGTATATCTTCTAAATTTTCTACGAATTATTTGTTCTCAATAAGCCATAATTCAAATCACTTCCGTCAAGATAAACAGGTTTCATTAAATCTGAAAATATTTAGTATTATGAAAGATATTTTTCTAAAATGTTGACAGTAAATGCACATTAAAATCTCTGAATTACTATGAAAAAAATTCTATTAACAAATGATGACGGTGTGTTTGCTGAAGGAATCGGAGAACTGGCAAAGGTTTTAAGAAGAAAATATCATGTAACCATTGTTGCACCGGATAGGGAACGAAGTGCTGCTTCGCATTCACTCACTATCCATCATCCTCTTCGCATTTTTAAAATAAAAGAAGATAAATATGCAGTTGATGGCACTCCAACCGATTGCGTTATTTTAGCCGTCCATAAGATTATTAAATCAAAGATCGATCTAGTAATCTCTGGAATAAATAATGGTCCGAATATGGGTGAGGATATTCTTTATTCCGGGACTGTTGCTGCAGCGATCGAAGCAATGAATCTTGGGCTACCAGCCCTTGCGGTATCAATGGGTTTTCGTGATAAAGGTGATTTCAAAGATGGAGCAGAAATACTTCTCCACATGCTCAAGCACGATCTCTTTTCGATCATGTCTGCTAAATCTATTTTAAATATCAACTTGCCGCCAGTTCCTTTAAATGAAGTAAAGAGTTTCCAGGTTACTAAGCTGGGACATCGTGTGTACAGCGATTTTATAAAGGAAAGAAATGACCTGCGAGGTCGCCCATATTATTGGATCGGTGGGCAGACACCGAAATGGACAGGCGGAGTAGAAACCGATTTCCATGCAGTAGGGGAAAATAGTGTCTCTATAACTCCCATTACGATCGATATGACTAAGTACTCCTACTTCCCACAAATTAAAGAGTGGATTGAGAAGAATCAGTTGAAAAGTTGATTTGCATAAACAATATATCTGAATGGACTATACAAAACAACGTAATGACATGGTCGAGCACCAGATTCAAGCTCGAGGTATTACGGATGAACGGCTTCTGGGCGCCATAAGAAAAGTAGAGCGGCATTTGTTCATTCCGGGACATTCAGATTATTTTGCTTATAGCGATGGTCCTATGTGTATTGGAGAAGGGCAGACCATTTCGCAGCCCTACATTGTTGCACTCATGCTCGATCTCCTGAGATTACAACCCGAAGATCGTGTGCTGGAAATCGGCACCGGCTCTGGTTATCAAACAGCGATAATAGCTGAGATTGCTGGTGAAGTTTACTCTGTCGAAAGAATTCCCTCTCTTGCGAGAAATGCGAGAAAAATATTGGATACATTAGGATACTCAAATATTAAAATCCAACAAGGTGACGGAACGATCGGCTGGAAACCTGAGAAGGAAAACGAGAAGGATATTACTTTCGATGCAATTATCGTATCCGCTGCAGCCCCCTCTATTCCGGAAGGTCTTCTGACTCAGCTTAAAGAAGGTGGACGCCTTGTGCTGCCTTGCGGAAGCAGATTTGTACAGGACTTGGTATGTGTGAGAAAAGAAAATGGGAATATCATAAAAGAGAATTTCGGCGGATGCCAATTCGTGCCACTTATCGGAGAGCAGGGATGGTAAAAATAAAATTCCTTACATTTTTTCTGATACTACTGCTGACAATACCGATATTACTTTACAGCGATGAACCACCAGATGGACCGGAAAAACAGGCAAAATTTTCAAAATTTTTTAAAGAGAAGAATTTGTCAGATGAAGCTGTTATCATTTCGCTCGCCACGCTTCCAATTTTTGAACTCAGAGGAGCAATCCCCTGGGCAATTCATTATTATGAGATGCCATGGTATAAAGCATATCTACTTGGGGTTTTTGGCAATTTTCTGCCGATTCCTCTCATTCTTCTTATTCTTAAATATGGGCTGGACCTGCTTTCAAGAATTCCTTTCTTCAGGAAATTCTTCGAATGGCTCTTTGCCAGAACAAGACGAAAAGGTGCACTTGTAAAAAAATATGAAGCGCTGGGACTCATACTATTTGTTATGATACCTTTGCCGGTAACCGGTGCATGGACAGGGAGTATCGCAGCATATATTTTTGGCATAAAATTTTTTCCTGCATTGCTTTGCATTCTTATAGGAATATGTCTTGCAGGCATTATTGTCACGACTTTGAGCATGTTTGGAATGTGGGGAGCGCTTATCGTGATCATAGCTTTATTGACATTATTTATCATATGGCTCATAAAATTCATCAAAGCATTAAAAGCCACCAGAAATAACGAAAAGGGGGCAACTGAATGAAGTTAAAAGAGTTCTTTGCACCGAAAAAAGAAAAGGTCGATGAGGAAAAAGATCTGATCCGGTTTCTTTCCGAAGTTGAGCTTTTTGAAAATCTTACACGGAACGAACGCAGAAATCTTTCTCAACATCTTTATGAACGTATATACAAAGAAGACGATATCGTGTTCAAGAAGGGGTATCCCAATGTGGTCATGTATATTGTGAAAGAAGGAGAGCTTCAGACTTTTCTCGATTCTACCGAAGGCGAAAGTCTCAAGACAATAAAACCTGCTGATTTTTTTGGAGAAGTGGGACTCTTTCTTGAAGAAGAACGAACTGCAACAATTGTCTCATCAAAGGATTCCATACTTCTGGGCATTTCAAAAAGAGATATGAACAGGTTCATTGATGAATATCCTCGCGCAGGCAGTAAAATTTTGAGGAAATTAGCAACCGTGCTCTGCACACATCTAATCCGGACAAATGGGACACTTGGGGCTAAAAGAGACGAGCTTATAGATATTAAAAAACACCTGGAAGATTGCGAAAGCCAGCTTCAGAAATTGAGTGATTCTCAAGAAGTTGATAAAGAAAAGAGTTGATCATGGATAGAATAAAAGTAGTCCGTTGGGTCGTAGGATTTATTGCTCTTGGTATCGCTGTCATGGGTATCTTGTTCTATAAATCGATTCTCTCCTATCTTCTGATTGCGGGCATTATTGCTTATCTTATTTCACCCATTATAAACTATGCTCAGAAATTCCACATTCCCCGAGCACTCTCGATCCTGATAGTGTACATTATAATAATCGTTCTTATCATTATTTTGATAAATGTGATCATACCGCAGATAAAGATCCAGGCGGAAGAAGCTTCAAAATTCTTCAAGCAGATCGTCAAAGATCCTGAAGCATTCAGTTTGAAATCATTTGGTTTAGATGGTGTTTCAAAATTTATAGATCGCATACAGACGCGCTTTACCTTTATCAATGTCGATGAATACACTCAAATGCTTGGAGAAAAATTTGTAGGAGTGATCAATGCCATCCCACAGATTCTCATTAATTCTCTCAGCGGGATAATCAATTTCCTTGCATTTCTTATTGTCATACCCTTTGTCTGCTTTTTTCTGCTTAAGGATGAGCGCCAGCTTATGAAAACCTTTTTCGGCTGGGTCCCGAATAGATATTTTGAGTTTTCCATTTACTTATTTGAGAAGATTGAGGACAGCTTCGGACGATACCTACGATCAATTTTACTGGAAACAATTATTATTACAATACTGTCTTATATCGGACTCCTGATTTTGGGAATTCCTTATGCGCTCACACTCAGTATTATCATTGGTATGACCAATCCGATCAAATTCTTCGGACCCTTCATCGGCTTTGTACCGGTGATTTTGGTCGTTCTGTTCAGTCCGCTACCTGATATTATGGTTATATATGCGATCCTCATGTCAATCATCGTTCAACAGATCGACAGCAACATACTCTTCCCATCACTGGTCGGGAAGGGACTCGGCATGCATCCGCTGTGGGTATTGCTGACAGTAATAGCAGGTGGCTATGCATTCGGCGTACTTGGACTTATACTTGCAGTACCGGCAGTATTTCTTATTAAAACCGTTGTTCAGGTTTCTGCAACCAGTTTGAAACAGTTTGAAATTATATAACACAAATCATACAGAATGAGATAAACAGAAAGGAGATCTATGGCTCGCTGGCAAACATTAGAAGGATCAATATTACATACAACGCAGGAGGGTTCTCAGGAATATTTTCTGAAGGACTTTTTTGAGAATAAAGCCTTTATTCCCAAGACAAAAAGGGAAAAGCAAGAATACGAGGACTTTTCCTTTGTGAGTAGTGCAATGGCGCTTCTTATCTACGTGGCGAAATCCGATGGCTTGGTGGATAAAGAAGAAAAAGATATGATCATGAAAGAATTGAAATTTCAGCTCAATCAGCGTCATTTTGAGTATGAAACACTTGCAGAAGAGATAGGTCCCAACGAGATGAAGATACTCAATCATCTCTTTGACCATTTTCGAACAGAGATAGATGAGAAAAAATGCGATCTTGATGAGATTATTCGGATCATCAATATGATCTATAAGAAGAATCCGTACAAGAGAATGTTCCTCGTTCGGTTGTGCTATTACGTAGCATATGCGGATAAAAAATTCTCCGAAAAGGAGTTTGATACGATTAAAAAAGTCACAAAAGAACTTCAGGTTACACAAGAAGATTCGAACAGAATTGAACAGGAAGTGCGTAAAGATATTAAAATATAAAAATCTAAAATTTACTGTAGATATGCAAAAAGAAAGAGAAGATTTTTCCAAGTATTATCCATCTTATTAAACTTGAATTACTAATTACTCCCGACCTGTCGGGACTAATATCTAATAAAATTTCAAATGACAAAAAGAAATGATATTGTGGAAAGAAGCTAATGAAATAAATCTAATTTTCTCTTCATTTGCAATTAATTCAAAGAAAAAAATTAATTCGATATTTATCCGCCAGTTGGCGGATTATTTGACATTAGATATTAGGATTTAGAAATTAATTTAAATCTTATTCATTTAAAATTAAATATGATTTACTTATATGCTATTCACTCTTACGAAACTTCAGTAACTAATATTCTTCATTTTGATAGTGTGTGAAATTTGACACAATTTCTCGCTTTCACAGCGTAAGGAACAATTGAATTATTCAGGAGGATATATGTTCCAAGGTGGAAAAAGTATTCAGGACTTGCTCAAACAAGCTCAAAAGATGCAAAAACAGATGATGGAAAGGCAGGAAGCTCTTGCGCAAAAAACAGTTGAAGCTTCTGCTGGCGGCGGTATGGTCAATGTCGTAATGAATGGTAATCAGGAGCTTATCTCGCTAAAGATCGAGAAAGAGGTTGTTGACCCTGATGATGTTGAAATGCTGGAAGATCTCATCATTGCCGCAGTGGAAGAAGCTCGTCTAAAGGTCAAAGAAATGGTTGAAAGTGAAATGTCGGGTCTAACCGGCGGTCTTAAGATTCCCGGACTCAGCACATAATGTTTGAAGGAAAATTAGAAAAGCTTAAAGACGGCTTTAAACAGTTGCCCGGAATCGGAGAAAAAACTGCGGAGCGTCTTGCATTTTATCTGATCAGCCAGGATAAACAGAAGGGGTTGGACCTTGCTGAGCTCATCCGCGATTCTATCGACTCAATACAAAAATGCGAGCATTGCAATATGCTTTCAGAAAAAAGCCCCTGTCATTTCTGTGCTGATGACGAACGAGATAATGCAACCTTGTGCGTTGTCGAGAAATCGCAGGATGTCTATCTTATTGATGAAACAGGAGTGTATAACGGACGGTATTTTGTGCTGGGAAATCTTATCTCCCCGCTGGATGGTATAGGACCGAAACATATTAATTTTCCTAAACTCAAAGAAATGATCGAAAAAGAGAATATAAAAGAAATAATTCTTGCTTTAAACCCGAGCAGTGCAGGTGAAACAACAATGGCTTTTATCACATCCAAATTACAAAATTCGGCAAGAAAGATCACGCGACTGGCAACTGGATTGCCCATCGGTGGTGATATCGAGTACACGAGCTCAAAAACCCTTGCCAGCGCACTGACTCATAGAAACGAATTATAGGATTGGAGTAAATATGGCATCAACTGCTGATTTTCGTAACGGAATGGTCATCATCTTTAAAAATAGTTTGTTTGAAATTGTAGAATTTCAACATGTAAAACCAGGCAAGGGTGGTGCCTTCGTACGAACCAAACTGAAAAATGTGAGAACCGGTCATGTTATTGACAATACTTTCCGCTCCGGCGAAAAGGTTGAAGAGATTCGCATCCAAAAGAAAAAAATGGAATATCTCTATAATGATGGAGTTAATTTTGTTGTTATGGATCCGGTAACTTATGCTCAGATCGAGATCAACGAAGAACTTATTGGGGATAAAAAATTTTTCATGAAAGAAAATACTGAGATAGCACTTTTCCAAACTGAGGATGAGATCATTTATATCGAGCTTCCTACAACAGTAAATCTTGAAGTGGTGGATTGTGAACCGGGCATCAAAGGAAATACTGTTTCCAACGTGACCAAAAATGCTAAGCTGGAAACCGGTCTTGAAGTGCAGGTTCCAATGTTCGTAAATAATGGTGATACATTAAAGATCGATACACGGACAGGTCATTATATCGAAAGAGTGTAAACGCTCACGTGCAGTACATAAATAAGCCCATTTACTGCCTTTCATGCGGGGGAAAACTCTCAGAAAAACCGGACGAGAATAACAAAATCCGACGTTATTGCCCTGCCTGTGGCTGGACATATTATGCAAATCCTATTCCGGCAGCTGCGTGTGTAGTGCTGGGTGACAATCATGAACTTCTTCTCATAAAAAGAAGGAACAAACCTAAGCCCGGAACCTGGGCATTGCCAAGTGGTTATGTAGAGATAGACGAAACTTCAGCAGAATGTGCGGTTCATGAACTCGAAGAAGAAACGGGATTGATCGGAGAGGCAGAAGAATTCCTGAGTTATTTTTTTCAGAATTCATCAATTTATCAGCGCGTTATTACTTTTGGATTTCTTATGAAGATAATAGGCGGAAATCTGAAACCGGGAGATGATGCATTGGATGCGCAATATTTCCCCATCAATAAATTGCCTGAAATTCCGTTCATATCACATAATAAGTTTATAACTATTATAAAAAAGAAGTTTGGCCTATAATGAAACTCGTACTAGCGACTCGTAATAAAGATAAAATCACCGAGATTAAAGCTCTACTGCAAAATCTTCATATCGAGATATATACTTTTGATGATTTTGAGTATTTTCCAGATGTAGTCGAAGATCGGAATACGCTCGAAGGAAATGCAGAGAAAAAAGCGCGGGAGATATACAATATAACTGGAATGCCTGCGATGGCAGATGATACCGGTCTGTTTGTAGATGCCCTCGATGGGGAACCCGGTGTGTTCAGCTCACGATATGCCGGAGAGCATGTGACGTACGAGGATAACAGGAAAAAACTTCTCATGGAAATGAAGGATATTCCTGCTGATAAGAGAGAGGCGTTTTTTAAAACTGCCATTGTGTTGATTCTGAGCGAAGATAAAAAATTCATTGTTGAGGGGCGCTGCGATGGGTATATTGGATTTGAAGAAAAAGGCACAATGGGTTTTGGCTACGATCCGATATTTTATCTGCACGATTCCGGAAAAAGTTTTGCTGAGCTCACTGTGGAAGAGAAGAATAGAATAAGCCATCGTGGACGAGCTTTGCAGAAAATGAAAAAAGTAATAGAAAAATTAACAAAATAAGAAGTATTTATGAAGCCAATCGACTCACACGCACTTTATCGGGATGGACTTCACTATGATGCCCAGCACGTTGAGATAGTTGAAGATATTACCTTTTACATTGCTCAGGCACAGAAAGCTGGTGGATCAATTCTTGAGCTTGCGTGCGGAACAGGCAGGATCACTATTCCGCTTGCTCGGCAGGGCTTTGATGTAACTGGTCTGGACATATCGGAAGGTATGCTCAAGATTGCGAAAGAAAAGGCTGAAATGGAGTATCTCTCATGTACTTTTCTTCATGCAGATTGCAGAAAATTCTCAATTCCCGTAACTCGTAACACGAATTTTGGAGTTTAATATGAAAAAAATCTTAATAATTGATGACCAAAAAGACAATCTTATCTCCATCAAAGCGTTACTGCAAAACTATATGCAAGATTGTAAAGTAATCACAACCCAATCCGCCCAGAAAGGAATTTAACTTGCTCGTAATGAACAACCGGACACGATTCTACCGGATATCATTTTATTTCCTAGCCAGATATTGAGCTAATTCCTCAAATCTATCTTTATTTTTATAATAAGACGGAAGAAGTTTTTGATATTCTCTTACTTTTGAGATTTCTTTCAATTCAATTACTTGAATATCTTTTGGTAGTTTATTTTTGATTTTATGAAATGCTCCTATAAAAATGATTCCTATTTCGTCTTCTTCCAAAGTATCATCGATTCTTTTGGCTATAAATTTATCTCTATGATTTAAGAGTATATTTTTTATTAAATTATATTTTATCAATGCTATTAGTTTTTGAGGAACCGATTTGGCTTTTGCTAATGAAATAAAACTATCCAATTCCTTCTTAACCAGGTGGAAATCTTCCGTCTTTACTAAAACACCACCTTTTTTAATGAGCATTGAAATTAATTCATAATTTTTACTTCCGGATTTAATTCCCTGTTCAACAATTTTCATACCGACTTCACCATCAGCCACCATACCATCCTGATAAATTTTCATCTTCATATTCGGTTCAAAAATTGAATAGAAATAATGTAAAATCGCATCCCAGGAACCATTGATAATTTTTTGATGCTTTTCCCAAACATCCTTTCCTAAATTAGCAATACCTTTTTTATTTACATCCTTTGATAAAGAACCAAGATCAGCACTTGTATGTATTATCGGAACATATATCAGGTTTCTCATTTTTTATGCTAAACCTTTGGCTTTAATAATTAGATTTGCTGTTTTCATTCGTAGATTTGCTATAATATGACAATTCTCACAATCTAATTTATTTTCATCATAATCAGAGCAATCCAATAACTCTTTAACCTCTTTTGCTAATTCTTCAGCATATTTTACTTTACCAAGAATATGTTTCTCTTTATTAATTCTATTTGTAATATGCTTTATTAACAGTTCTTTCTTTAAGAATATTTCGCAATTTAATGATATTTCATCTTTATGCATGAACTCTCCTAACCAAAAGCTATTTGATTCTTTTTTCTTTTATTACATTGGAGCTGGACTAATGAGTGCGACAATGCGCATTCTCACCTTCATGAAAAACTATTCTTCGGATTCAATAAAATCTAATGCAGCCACTTTAATAGATATGTCCCTGTCCAATTTTCTGCTAAGCTTTATTTTATGTTTAAGAATTTTTATCCAAATATCGTATATATCTTTACCATTGAACTCTTTTCCAAGATATTCTTTAATCATATTTTTATAAAATTCCTCTCTATCATATTCAATAAAGGCAATTACATATTTGAATGTTTTATTAACTATTTCATAATCTTTACATCGGATATCAATAACTGCAAAACCTAATTTCAATAAGCCATCAAAATTGATATTAATATCGGTATCAATACTATCAATCATTTTTTTTCTCCTTTTTTACATCAAATCACCTAAAGGACCTAAATTCAAATTTAGGTCTTCATCTTTAAGTCCGAAGATTTCTTTTAATTCACTCATTTTGTTTTCTAATTTCATCAGAGTTTCTCCGAGTCGTTCAATTTCTTCTTCAGTTAAGGAATCACTTTCAATTCTTCTCATTGATTGCTTTTCCACAAGTTTTCTAATAAGCTCGATAAGAGTTAAAACAAGTTTTGCCAATCCATGTTCAACATTGTCCGGATCAGCATTAATTCTATTCGGTAAAGCATTTTCAACTTTTTCTAATTCTTCAGCGATCTCATCAATTGATTCCGACTTAATAATAATTTTATCATCATTCATAAGATATACTCACTTTATTGATAAATTAACAAAATTGTAAGGGGGCCATGGTCCTGTTAAAAGAAATTTCAAATCCTTCTTTTCTCTTTTGATTTGTTGTGTAGTTTGAATAAATTCATCCTTCATATCATTTTTGACTAAATATGTTGCATTTAAGATTATTTTTGTAGTAACCATTTTTGTAACGTTGCTTAAATAACTCAGTTTTTTTAAAGGACTATGGATCTCTTCAATTATATCATCGATCTTTTTCATAAAAGAATCTTCGGATTTATGCTGTTTCAATTTATCAATCAAATAATTTCTATAAACAGAATTTTTATCTAGTTGCTTCAATTTTTTATAATTATTCAGGTTGAAAGTATTATCAGTTTTGAAATCAGTTTTATTCAAATCACATAAAATCTCTAAACCAAATTCAGATTTATTTTCTACTTTTTTTAAATTATCAATAAAGTCCGAATAATTCTTTTTCATGATTTCAATAACATTAGTATCATTTTTCATTACAGAACCAAATCTCATTGGAAGAAGATTGTATTTCATCCACAAATCTTCAATGATCTTTTCATAAGAAAATGCAATATCGGATGAAACTTTCATTTTATCCTGATTTACATTGCTAACTGCAGCAGAAATATCTCTGAAACCGACAAAATATACAGGAGAACTATCCAAACCCATTATTTCAGGTTTATGATCACTGCTCTTTACATCGGAATCTAAAATGGCATAAATGCATTTATATTCTTTCATAATTCTATTAAGATGGCTCTTGATATGGTGAGTAAATGGGAGCACCTCTATATTTTTCCATAGTTTCAACAGAGGAAAGAAGTAATTTTAATCCTAAATAAACAAGGTCGATATCTGCCACAGAAATAACTAGATCGCCTGAAATAACGACACCTTTATTCAAAATTCTATCCAGTACTTCCAGCAAAGTTACATTTTTAGATTTTGTTATCACATCGTCCATATTAACTCCTGAAAATTTATTCCTTCTCTTTAATATTGATAAAATTATATGAAGGCCAAGGTCCTGAATTATCAAATTCCAAACCATAAGCTTCATAAATATTTCTAAGTTTTTCTATAATATTAACAAAATTCTTAACTTTATCTTTTGTAATTAAATATGCAGAATTGAGAATCATATCATTTTGTTTTTCTGTTACTTCTTTTGGAAGCAGATTATTTATTTTGGTGCTATCTGAAACTTTTTTTAAATCATTAAAACAATTCTGTCCATATTCATTAAGTTTTCTTTCGTTTTCTTTAATTATCAGGTCCTTTCTCTTTTTCTTCAAAATGTAAGCTTTACCGGGAGAACTTTGTCTAATTTCATTATCAAGCTGATTGATTTCATTGTTGTCTTTAATAATCATATTATTAAATTTTTCTAAATCGCAATATATCTTTACAGACCATTCCTCTTTATTTTTCAGATAATTAATATTTTCCTTAAACTCTTTTGAATAATTATCTATCATCTTTTTTATGTTTTTCTCATTATTATATATTATGCCAAACTTAAATGGAATGACAGTTGATGATTTCATTATTTCACTTATAATTCTTATATGTTCTCTAACCTGAGGTTCAAACCAATTCATATCAGCAAGATTTTGTTTTAGATTTTCTTCACTAAATTCAGCTTCAGGAACATATTTCGCAACTGCATAAAGTCCGTTGCTATTAATAGAAAAAATATTTTCAGATAATTTATCCATCTCTTTAAGGTCCGGTGTTTTATCAGTTATACAATATAAATATATTAATTCAGTATTATTCATTTGATTCTTCCTCATTATTTCTTCTAATAACATCTAATCTTTCTAAAAGTTCCTTTTCCTTTTTATTATATTCATCTTCAGAAATTTCATCTAATTCAAATTGTAATTGTAATTCCATCAGTTTTTCTTTGATCACACCCTGATCAGAGGTTTCTTTTTCAACCACTTCATTGATCTTTTTTCCAAGCCAGATCACACCTTTTACCGGTGCAAGCAAAATACTATCTATTAAAAACATTATAACCCCTTTGTTTGAATAATTAAATTCACAAAATTAAATGGAGGTAAAGTTCCTACATACTTAAATTTTATAATATTACCATATTCTTCATCAAGCCCATTTATCTCTTTATCAAACTCATCTTCAATATCTTTTTCAATCAGAAATGCTGAGTTGATTATCATTCTTTCACCATAAGTAAAATTATCTTTTACTTCTACTGATAGAGGAGAAAGAGTATCCGAAATTTTCTTCTTAAACATTTCTTTCTCCTTTTCTAATGCGATTTCAACCATTCTTCCAATTTGAATTCTTTGATAATGAGTCTTGTCAGGAGGAAGTGAACTAAGTTTTTCTTTTAATGCTTTTATATCTTTATATTTTTCCATAATATGATTATAAATCACATCTTTTTTAAAAATTGCTTTAACTCCAAGTTCCTTCTTTCCTTTTATCCAATTTAATAAACCTTTAAATCTATCATATTCCATCTCCAATATTTTCTTGATTATATCTTCATCTTCTGTAATAGTACAAAATCTCACCGGTAAAACATCATAATTTTCCATTACCTTTTCAATAGCTTTTTCGTGAGCGATAAAATTTTCCCTCGATGTAGAATATTTTTTTATTGGAGAATTGCTCACAACTGCACTGATATCTTTATAACCAACAGTATATATTTTATCTCCTCTGTCACCAATTCCTAAAAAACCGTAATCGATATACTTTCCATTGTGCATAATACAGTAAATATATTTTCCTTCTTCCATAATGATTTTAACCTTTCCTTATTTAAAGAGTTATTAAAGTGTAATGCATCTATTTTTCCCATTCTTGCGGATATATAGTAATATTTATAAAATTAAAAACAGGTAGAGGACCGGAATACATGAACTTTATTCTCTTATTATATTTTTCACTTAGATCATCCATAATATTATCAAATTCTTTTTCTCTGCCCTTATCAACCAGGAATGCCGCATTTATGAACATTTCTTCGCCAATTATTTTATTAAGGTTATGTTCAATTGCAGTTCTTCTAAAAACATCGACAATTTTTTCAGCTTCAACCTCTTTTTTCTTTATCAAAGCTTTTTCTACCATCTTACCAATTTCCACCTGTGATTTGATATTTTTCCCGCCTTTGCTTCTACTGATCTTTTCTTTCAAATTCTTAATTTGAATATTTTCTTCTACTACTTCATTGAAGATTGGATCCATATTTTTCCATAAACCTTTAACACTCAATTCGATCTTGTTGTCCATATATCTCAAATGATCTTTGAATTCCCTATATCTGTCATCAAGGAGATTTCTGATCTCATCCGGATTTGAAGCAATGGTGCCGAATCGCACCGGAAGCACACTATTAAATTCTTCCATAACCTTTTCTATCACTTTCTCGTGTGCTATTATATTATCTCTATTAACGACAAATTTTGTAAGAGGATGATTACTAACAACCATACTTAGATCTTTATACCCAATTGTTAGGACCTCATCATTCCTGTTTCCAATACCTAAAGGACCAAAATTTCTGTCCTGTGAAGATTGAATAATACAATAAATATACTTTCCTTCTCTTTCCATTTTTTATTCCTTTAAAAATACTAATATTTTATTCTTCTCTATATCTTCTTCTTTAAATGAATATCTACCATCAAAAGAGGTTTGTTCGGCAGCATGACAATAATCACAAAGGTAATTATAAGCGTCTTTTAATTCTTCAAACTCAACTTTATTTTCAATGTTATCCTGATTTTTATCCGGATGTAATTTTAGTGCTTTGGAATGAAATGCCTTTTTTATTTCATCCTTTTTAGCAGATTCATTTAATCCTAATGTTTCTCTTGCACAATCGATGACATCAAATTCCATTTTTTTAACTTCCAATGTA